>Ga0265297_10000658_pt1 | contig 97260 bp, 90 predicted proteins | sample Munlanlwell13791_FD_192502 | JGI IMG/M metagenome (GOLD analysis project Ga0265297, IMG submission 192502) | Leachate microbial communities from a municipal landfill in Southern Ontario, Canada - Leachate well 137-91 | ecosystem: Engineered > Solid waste > Landfill > Unclassified | place...
CGGCGCCTAGTATCCACGATCTGTCATTGGTACGCCTCGAGAGCGTTGAATGCCCTATAGAAACAAAAGGCGAGGGAGCGGCAGCCTGCCCTCCGAAGCAAAACATCTCTGAATGGCAGAAGCTGCGAAGGAGGGGACCCGTAAAAATTTTACTCGAATCGTGTACCTTTGGAGAGGCGGTGGCCGCGGAGGAAGGCGGCGGAGTCGAGGACCTTCTTGCCCTCGACCTGGAGATGCGTGATCTTTATCGCGCCCGAACCGGTAGCAACTACTATCCCTGTGCTCTCGCCGGAGGCGATGACCTCGCCGGGGGCCACTCCGTCTGATGAGGCGTCCGAAAGAGCGGTCTTCAATATCTTGAGCGTCTTCCGGCCGTAATGGGTGTAAGCGCCGGGCCACGGGATGAGGCCGCGGACCTTATTATGGATGGCCGCCGCCGGCTCGTCCCAGCGTATGAGACCCTCCTCTTTTCTCAGCTTGGGCGCGTAGGTCGCCTTCTCAGGGTCCTGCTTTTCGAAATGCGCCTTCCCGTCCTCTATCAGCCGTAATGTGTCGACCAATAAGATGGCCCCTGCCTCGGACAGCTTCTCGCTCAAGGTGATATTTGTATCTTCCGGACCTATACCTACTTCCTTCTCCGCCATTATGTCGCCTTCGTCCATACGCTCATTCATGCGTATCACGGTGACACCGGTGATCTCATCGCCGTTCATGACGGCCCTGTTCGTCGGCGCGGCGCCCCTGTATCCGGGAAGGAGCGACCCGTGCAGGTTAACGGCGTACAATTTCGGTATCGAGAGGACCTCCCTTTTCAGTATCTGACCGAAAGATACGACGACGAATATGTCTGGGCCGACTTTTTTAAGACGCTCTATCGACTCCGACCCGGAGGCGTCTTCCGGCTGATAGACGGTAACGCCCCTGGAGAGGGCAAAGACCTTTGTCGGCGGAGGCGATATCGCGAGGTTCCTGCCGCTCTTCCTGTCCGGCTGCGTCACGAGCAAAGCTACCTCATGACCCGAATCGATCAGCGCCTTCAGCGCCGGAAGCGCGAAATTGGACGTGCCGAAAAATATGATCTTCATATTTCACCTCTACATTGATATCGGATCTACGTCTACGGCTATTAGCACGCCGTGCGGCTTCTTGAACTTCGCCAGGACCTTCCTAAGCAGTTCGCACATAGCGATCCGGTCCTTCCCCTTAAGCACTATATTATACCTGAAGTAGCCGCGGACGCGCGCTATCGGCGCCGGGGCAGGCCCGGCCACTTTAGCGGTCGCGTCTTCCGCTCTTATGGCCGTCGCGAGCTCCGAGGCGGCCTTTTGCGTCATCTCGTCATTCCTTGCGCGTACGGTGATCTTGACTAGGCGTACGAACGGCGGGAAGAGGAGCTCTTTACGGGAGACGATCTCTTCCTGGTAGAACTTCTCGTAATCGTGCTTGGCGGCAGTGAGGACGGCATAATGGCTCGGCGCATACGTCTGGACTATGACCTCTCCCCCGTCCTCGCCCCTCCCGGCGCGGCCGGCGACCTGTGTAAGGAGGTTAAATGTCCTCTCGCTCGCGCGGAAATCCGGTATATTCAGCGTCACGTCCGCGGAGACGACCCCGACGAGCGTCACCATGGGGAAGTCGAGCCCCTTCGCTATCATCTGCGTACCCACCAGGATGTTGACGCTGCCGGATTTGAACGTCCCGAGTATCCTGTCGTGAGAGCCGGCCTTCTGGGTGGTATCGGAATCCATCCTCGCCAGGTGGACGGCGGGGAAGCTGTGGCTTATCTCCGATTCCACCTTCTCCGTGCCCAAACCGAAGTACTTTATATAGCTGCTCCTGCACTTTGGGCATATGTCCGGCGGCTCCGCCGTGTAGTTACAATAATGGCAGACCAGCCTCTTCTCTTCAAAGTGGTAGACCAGCGTCGTATCACAACGCCTGCATTTCATTACGAAGCCGCACGCCTTGCAGTTAAGGAAGGTGGAAAATCCACGCCTGTTCAGGAATATGATCGCCTGTTTCTTCTCTTTCAGCGTCTTATCGATGGCGTCCAGGAGGACCTTCGAGAATATCGCTATCCTCTTCTTGGTCGCGACCTCCATCCTCATATCGACTATCTTCACCTTCGGGAGGAGCCGTTCCTCGATACGCTTGGTCAGCCGTATCAGCTTATACTCGCCGTGTTTTGCCTTGTAATACGACTCGAGCGAAGGCGTGGCGGTCCCCAGGACGAGCGGGCAGTTATTTAGCCGCGCCCTCTCCTCCGCAACCTCGCGCGCATGATAGCGCGGCACGTCCTCCTGTTTATATGAAGTCTCATGTTCCTCATCGATTATGATGAGGCCGAGGCCGGCTACCGGGCTGAATATGGCGGACCTCGCCCCCACCACTATCCTGGCCCTGCCCTCTTTTATCTTCTTCCACTCCAGGAATTTTTTTGCGGGTGTGAGCTTGGAGTGTATGACCGCGACGAGGTCACCGAACCTCGATACGAAACGCTCTATCGTCTGCGGGGTGAGCGATATCTCGGGCACCAGCATTATGACACCCTTGCCCGCGGAAAGGATGAGCGTGATCGCCTGGAGGTATATCTCCGTCTTGCCGCTTGCCGTTATGCCGTGGAGAAGGAACGTCTTATGCTCTCTCTTCTCTATCGATTCGCGCAATGCCTTCAACGCCTTATCCTGCTCGTCCGTCAGGACGTGCGGCAGCGAGGCAGCCCACTGGGATGTATCGATATGCAGATCTTTTATCGTGGACCCTATCTCCTCCTTGCCTTTCTTTATGCCTGCCGGTACGGCCGCCTCTATGGCGTCTCCCCATGAACAGAAATAGTTGTCCTTTATCCATCGCGTAAGCTTCAGCATCTCTTCGTTTATCAGGGGCTCTCTGTCTATGACCTTGACTATCGCCTTGAGGTCCTTTACGCCAGGGTCGCCGGTAAGCCCCACCACATATCCCACGACGGTCCTCGTCTGGAAAGGGACGAAGACCCTCTTCCCTACGGCGATATCCCCGAGCATCTCATCGGGGATCGAATAATGGAAGGTCCTGTCCATGGGCAGGGCCACCGCCACTTCGGCAAAGGTCTTCTTCCGGTCCTCTGTTTCAACGTCCATATGTCACCGTAGGTTCAATATACCGGTCGGCGTACCCCTGTTGTAACGGCTGCTATAAGGAAAACCCGCAAGGACAGCCGATATTTTGAAAGCGAGGTATCGCTTAATGCTTAAAAGCCCTCCCGGCGATGTAAGGCCCATCGTCAGCTTAAAATCCCGCCATAACCTTTTGGCCCGCATCCCCACCTCATGCCTGGTAGAGTCCATGAGCGCCGTATCGGAGGTGAGGCTCTTCGGGTGGACGCATATATCGGTCAGGACCTCGTCTATATAGAGGAACCTTACGCCTCTGGCCGACAGGCGCAGGAATAGGTCCCAGTCCTCGTGGCACTTCAGCCGCTCGTCAAGCATCTCTCTTCCCAGGACCTGCCTCCTGAACATCGCGCTCGATATGTGTATGAAGTTATTCCGTTTCAGGAAATAGAATATATCACCGCCGAAATGGAAGTACGGGCTCTCTATTACGCGCTTGCCGCCTTCCAGGAAGTAGCTCTCGTTCGTGTAAGAGACGCCGTATCCGGGGTTCTTCTCCATCAATTCAACCTGCCTCTTTATCCTGCCGGGCCTGAATATGTCGTCGGCATGCAGGACCGCCAGATAATCTCCGGAAGATGCCTCCATGCCTTTATTCACGGCGTGTGAGACGCCTCCCTTCTCCGTCCTCAAACAGCGCACCCGGCCATCGCCTGAATACGCGGCCAGCGCCTCTTTCAGGTCGTCCGTCGAACCGTCATCCACTATTATCACCTCGATATCGCCATACCCCTGTGACAGGACGCTGTCGACGGCCCGCCGTATGAAATGCGCCGCATTATGTACCGGGGTTATCACGCTGATCTTAGGCATGGCGACCGCAAGGGTTCGTATTCAATTGAACACATTTATGTGGTTAGCTATCAACTCTTTGTTAAACCTGCCCAGCTTCAACCTGTCTATCTTCCGCCTTATCCTGACCGAAAGCGGTATATGCCTGGTCCGGGCCAGCGCCTCTTTCAAAAATTCATAGTCAATGCCCTTTATCTTGGGCGATACGGGATCTCTCTTATAATCGGAATGGTCCTTTATCAGGGAGATATCCTTCTCCTTGCAATATTCGAAGAGGTCGCTTCCGGGGAAAGGCGTGTAGAATGTCGGGCTCGGGACGTACGGTCTTATCTTCTCTATCATCTTCACCGTCTCCATCACCTCTTCTTTCGTCTCGGTCGGTATGCCGAGGATGAAGTTCGCGAAGACCCTTATGCCCAGCCGTTTACAGATGGCTCCCGCCCTGTAATTCTGCTCTACCGTGGTGCCCTTGCGCAGGAAGTCGAGGATCCTCTGGCTTCCGCTCTCGAAACCTACCAGGAGGAGGGCCAGCCCGTGGCGCTTCATGTCCCTGAAGAGGTCCGGGTGTTTCACTATGATATCGGCCCGGCTCTGGCAGACGAAAGGTTTCCCGAACCCTTTCGTCCCATAAAACCTGAGGAACTTTTCCACCCATCTTATGTCCTCGAGAAGGCAATCGTCGTGTATCATAAGGCTGTTCAGGCCCACCCTGTCCCTGGTCATCGTGAGCTCCTCCATAAAGCGCTCGACCGAAACACGCCGTACTTTGGAGCCGAAGATCTTCCGCTCGGCCGGCTGACAAAAATTGCAATTGTATACGCAGCCTCTCCCGGCGGTCGCTGTTATGAAAGGCATCTTCAGGAAAGGGACCATCGGCGCCTCCAGTATGGGAAAGAGGGACCTGTCCTCGAACGGGATCTTCTCGAGGTCCGGCATCTCCCCCTGTATGACCTTTGACTTCATGGCGCCCGACGCGATATCGCCCGCTACCCGGGGCAGCGTGATCTCGGCCTCACCCTTGAATATATAGTCGATATAGGGATTGCCCATGAGCTCATCCGGCATGATGCTGGGGTGGACCCCTCCCACAACGACCCTTATCTTTTTATCCGTATCTTTTATGATCTTTGCCGATGTGATCGCGGCATCGAAATCGAGGCTCATCATCGTTATGCCTACGACCTCCGGGGCGATCCTCTTCACAAGGGGCGGCAATTCGTCCCAGCCGTAAAGCTGTCTCAGGTCTATCAGCGAAACGGTATGTCCGTCCTTCTTCAGGGCAGAGCTTATATGGGACAGGCCGTGATGTATCCATCCCGTCCTGGGACGCTCCGGCGGCCTGGCGAAGCCGTCCATCGTGATCCCGGGATAGAGCAGGGCTATCTTCATCTATTTCCCTTCAAGCTCTCTCTTTATCTTTTTGACATCTTCCCACACGGTCTTCTTCTCCGAAGGGTTCCTCAGGAGATAGGCGGGGTGGAACGTAGGCATGACCTTTATCCCGTTATACTCGCGGAACTTCCCCCTCAATGCGCCGATCGGCTCCTGCGTCCTCAGGAGCGTCTGGCTCGCGGACTTCCCGAGGGTGCATATCACAACGGGATGTATGATATCTATCTGCCTCTTAAGGTTATCTTCGCAGGCCAGTATCTCGGTGGGCAACGGGACCCTGTTATTCGGGGGCCTGCACTTAAGGACGTTTGCTATGTAGACATCCTGGCGCTTCAAGCCCATCGCCTCTATTATCCTGGTGAGAAGCTGCCCTGCCCTGCCGACGAACGGCAGGGCCTGCCTGTCTTCCTCTTCTCCCGGCGCCTCCCCTACGAACATGAGGCGCGCCCGGCCGTTCCCGGAACCGAAGACGATGTTTGTCCTAGTCTTATACAGATCGCAGGCCTTGCAGCCGGAGAGTTCCTTCTTAAGGGTTTCGAGCTCATCCGGGACGGGTTTCGGTCCATCCCCTTTCCCCGCGTGAACCGGGAAATATAACTCTTCGACGCCGGAGGCCTTCTCCAATTCCATGTAAGACCTGAGCGCCCGCAATATCTCCTTTAAATCATATTCCGCCGCGTTAAGCATCCCTGCCTCCGGCCATCCCGGCCGCCAGGGCCGCGACGTCATAGCAGGCCCGCGGCCTACCGAGGCGGCGCACCGTCTCCCGCATCGCCTTCATCCTCCCGGGGTCCGCCATCAGGTCCTCAAGGATAGCCGAGATATCGCGCACGTCTTTTATCCGTATCGCGGCCCCATGCTTGACCACAAAGTCGCTGTTACCCGTCTCCTGCCCCGGAATCGGCGAGGTCGCGATAAGGGGCAGCCCTTTAGCGAGGCACTCCGTTACAGTGATGCCGCCTGCCTTCGATATGACTATATCGGAGACCTCCATAAAATCGTAGACATTATCCACAAAACCGAGCACCTTCAGGTCGATCCCCATACGCTCTTTAAGGGATTTCATCCTGTTTATAAGGTCCTCGTTATGACCGCAGATGACTATGACCTGTATAGGGCCGGGTACGGCAGCGGCGCTTTTGACTATATCCTCTATGGGTCCGACGCCGAAACCTCCGCCTATTACGAGCACCGTAAAGATATCGCTCTTCAGCTCGAAGGTGCTCTTTATCTTCTCTTTATCAAGCGCCTTGGAGAAGACCGGTTCCACCGGTATCCCCAGGACCTTTATCTTCGAGTCCGCTATCCCCCACCGCATAAGGTCATCCCTGGCCTCTTCGTTCGATACGACATAGATGTCGACGAAATCCGAAACCCACCACGAGTGAAGCCGGTAATCGGTTATGACGGTGATTATCTTTGACCTCAAAAGGCCGGCCCTCTTAAGGTCGGAAGCGACTTCGCTCGCGAAAAAATGCGTCGATACGATCACCTCCGGCTGGTTCTTCAGGAGATGAGTTACGAGCGGTTTTGAATTTGCCCAGTTATTCAACCGCCTCAGTTTGGAGACCGCCAGGTTGACGTAGTAATTGTCGGTAAGGTAATACATGAATCCCCAGAGAAGCGATAATTTATTGACGGCCAGCAGATATACCTTCAGGTATGTCCACTTGAAAAATGCGTTGGTGTAATCGAGCGCGTCGATAAGAGAGACCTCCGTATCCTGCGGCCGGACCTCATCCAGCGCCTTCTTCACCGCTACCGCCGCCTTCTTGTGGCCGATACCCGCCGTCGCATAGACTACCAGTATCTTTTTCATAGTCACCCTTTTTTAAATATTTTTATGTTCTCCCTGACCCATCCCAAAAGAAGCGAGACGCCGTCCGACGGACCCACCTTCGGGCGCCACCTGAGCCGCTTCGACACCCTGCCTATATCCGATATATAGACCTTCTGGTCGGACGGGCGCCAATCCCTGAAGCCGCACCTCATCCTCATCCCGGTCTTCTTTTCGACGGTCTCAACGAACTCCAGGATGGACGTGGTATTATCCGGCCCGCCGCCTATGTTGAAGACATCGTGCCTCAGGCCGCCGGAGTAGAATTTATCGAACGCCCCGATCAGGTCCTCCACATACAGGATATCCCTCACCTGTTTCCCGTTCCCGTAAATAGTTATCGGCCTCCCGAGCAGGGCGGATATCACGAAATGCGCGACCCACCCCTGGTCCTCAAAACCGAATTGCCTTGTGCCGTATATACAGCTCATCCTGAAGACGGCCGTTTTCATCCCGTATATGCGCGCATATTCCTGCGTATAGAGATCGCCTACGTATTTGCTAACGCCGTAGGGCGTGTGGCCCGTCAGGTCAACGGGCATATCTTCGCCGACGCCTTTGACTCCCCTGTAAGCATAACGCTTCGCCCTCTCTACCAGCCGCAGTTTACCGACGTTCTCGCCGAAGACCTTATTGGTCGAACAATAGATGAAGGCGGCCTCTTTCGACCTTTGCCGCAGCGCCTCCAGCACGTTCAATGTCCCAAAAGCGTTTATGCTGAAATCCTCGAGCGGCACCCTCCATGACAGCGGGACCCCCGGCTGTCCGGCTGCGTGGATACAGAGGTCCACGCCCTTACCGACGGCCGCGGCCACATCGCTCCTGTCCCTTATGTCGCCCTTAAGCCGTACTATATTTTTGTACTTTTTGAGATAACTCCAGTTGAACTCGACGCTCTTCCTGCTGTAGCCGAAGAGCTTCGAGCGCATGAGGTTATCGAGCGCTATGACCTTGCATCCCCTCTTTGCGTAGTATTCGGCCGCGTGGCTCCCTACCATGCCTGCCGCGCCGGTCACAAGGACCCTCATCTTCCGCCTCTTTTCAATATGAAATCAACGGCTTCCGGCAGATCTTTGAATATAAAGTCCGGTTTCACATCCCACCTCTTCACATCTTTACGGTCCGTCTTCCCGGACAATAAGAGTATGGTCCTGAGGCGGGCCCTCTTCCCGGCCTCTATGTCGACCAGGCCATCCCCTATGAAATACCTGCCGGCTATCCCCACGCCGAGGTCCCGCCCGGCCTTCCTTAAAAGCCCCGGCTTCGGTTTCCTGCATGCGCACCCGTCGCTCGTCTGGTGCGTGCAGTAATATACTCTCTTTATTCTCCCCCCGCCCTCCGCGATCTTGCCGAGCATCTTCCTTGTGATGCCGTTCAGGTCTTTGACGGAATAGAACCCTTTGCTGATGCCGGCCTGGTTCGAGATGACTATTATATCATATCCGGCTTCGGTCAGTTCTTTTATGGCACGCCTGGCGCCCGGCAGAAAACGGAATTGCCCCCATTTCGTCACGTAACTGTGCGGCGTCCACCCCCCGGGGTCTTTATTTATGACGCCGTCCCTGTCTATGAATACTATCTTATCTTTTGCCATATATATAGTATGAATCGATGACTTTGACCAAAGAATATCTCTCCTTTATATAGGTATCGAGCAGGCCGTCTTCCGAGCGGCCAAAATCCCTCAGGAAAAGGAACCTCGTATTATTTATCTCGAGAGAACGGATCATCTCCTCCTGTATGTCGCGTCTCGTCTGGAAGCCCGGTATCATAACGTAATACTTGACCGCCGGCACCCTGTCGGTAAGAAAATAGAGGAGGTCGAACCATCCTATCTGGGGCACGTTGTGCCTCAAGGGGCCTATGTATATCCGCTCGTCACCGGCCGTATTCTCCCTTATGAATTTTTCGAGTTCCACGAAAACGGGCCGGACGTCATCGGGGATATAGATCGTGCCTCGTTCGAAGACGGCGGGTTCGACCTCTTTCTTCACGAATGGCTTCGTGTAGATATCTTTTATGTACCTCTCCGTGCTGTGGTACAAAAGGAGCGCGGCGAGGAGCCCCACGTACGACAGCATCGCCATCTCCAGGACTTTAAAAGGCCTGTTCCTGCTCTCCGCGCGATGACTGAAAAGCGAGCCGAGTAGGACGGCCGATGGCGCAAAAGAGACGGCGAGGTGATTATCGTCCACCCTGAAGACGAGCTGCTGAAGGTAGAGCACTGCAAGCGTTATTATGCCGGATAAGAGCACCAGCCGCTTATCGAGCCGTTTCTTAATAAAGATATCTGATATGAATAGGAAAACGCTGGAGGCGCATATGATGACAGGTATATAGAATTTGTTGTGGCGTATGAAGATACATCCCCTGTGAAATATGGCGCCGGGATCCTGTATATAAGGAGGGAACGGTATCGCGCCCCACCTGTGGAATGCCGACGGCTCCACGAACATCGCCCGAAATGCGTCATTGAGCGCGCCCATCCTGTATAACCAGGCCGTAAGAAGGACCGCGCATATAACGGGTCCGGCGGCAAGGCCCACAGACCTGACGGCTATCCTCCCGGCCGCGCCGCGGCGCGGTCCGTAGAGGGCGTGTGCCGTCAGGCCCACGCAGCCCGAAAGAAAGGTGAGGAACGCTATATCATGCCGGAAGATGAGGGTTATCCCCAAAGAGACGCTCGCGGCGGCAAGGTAACCCGTCTTCTCCTTTTCGATAAATTCGAGCAGGCATGCGAGCGTTATCATGCTCCACATGACCCCCGGCCATATGGCGCGCGGTATGGAGGGCTCCCCCAGGGAAGAGAAGACGCCCAGGCACATTACAAAGGAAAATAAGGCCCATCCCCGGGACGCCACTTTCCCGGCGATGTAAAATACCGTTGCCAGGATCACCGAAAGTACGATTATATTATAGAACCTCCCCACGTAGAGATGCATACCGAAGACCTTGAGCAGCGCGGCAAGCGTATATGCATGCCCCGGCGGATACATTATGAGGAAGTAGTCCTTATATGGGGTCATGCCCTTAAGCACCATCATGGAGGTATTGAGGTAATCTCCCTCATCATAAGGCGCCCAGCACTTGTCGTACGACGGGAGGAGATATAAAAGGGCTATAAAAAATACGGCCAGGACGAGGTTCATCGGCCTCATACTTCCCATCCCTTCTCTTTGCATACGAGCATAAGCCAGAAGACCGAGACGGGCAGGAGGTGTATGAAAAATCTGCTTGCGGTCGTGGAGAGATGCCACGAAAGGTCCCGCGGGGTGAGCATATAGATGGCCGTGTAACCGCCGAACATCAGGAATACGGCAACGGTCATATAGAAGAGGTCTTTTGAGAAGACCTTCCTGAATGCCGCCGCAAAGGCGCCGATGCACAGTATCCAGGCGATATTCCATTTCTTCGGCCCGAAGAACTGCCTCTGGTATTCGTACAGTATAGCCGGTATCCTTTTGATGCCGGTCACAAACCCGGCTCGTCCCTGAAGGCCGGCCGTATTAAAATCTTCGTGGAGCCCGAGGCCCGCGGCGCGCAACGCGCAGAGGAACGCTCCCAGGAGGGCCAGGACCAGGACCACATATGCCACCCCTGCCCTTACGGACCGGGACCTATCCCTTATGAGGGAGGCCGATATCACCGCGATATTGACGAAGGCGAACATCACCCCTTCGGTCTTCGTCCAGACCGCCAGCGCCAAAAATATAAAGGAGAGCGCGAGGAATACGCCATTCCTCTTCTGTGCTATCCACAGGAAGAGATATAAAATACTGGCGGAATAGTACAGCGTGAGCGGGAGGTCGGCATATCCGTTCGTAGCATATTCGCTGAATTGGGGCACCGTCGCCAGTAGGAAGGTGCCGAGGAACGCCATCCTCCTCTTGATCATCCGTTTCGCGGCCGAGTAGAATATGACCAGGGCGGAAAGGAAGAGGAGAGGGAATATGCACTTTACCAGGAGGTCGTTCAGGGCTCCGATAGATACATAGAAGAACGTCTCCGCGAGCGGCAGGAAAAGCGGATACTCTAAATGCGGCACCACATCCTTGAGGCCGGTGAAGAAATAGTCCGGTATGCCCCGGGCCAGATAGAATATCTTCGCCTTGATGGCATATATCGCTATGGCATCGTATGATTCGATCGGCTTGGCCATGGCCCTGAAGAACGTATACGAGACCTCAAGCGCCGTACCGAGAAGGAATAACTTCTCGATCGGGACGAGAGGCGGAGATACCTCCCTGCCACCATTACCGGGACCCTTTCCCCTCTCCTTACCGTATAATAAGAGAGAGGCGAGGAAGAGCGGTATCCACGGCACGGCGATGGAGAAGACGCTGAAACTTATGCCGGATACCGACAAGAGGGCCATCTCCACGGTCACAAGGCCCAAACCGGCGGCGTATGAGATGGCAAGCTTCTCCGCCGGATAGAATACCTCCTTCCGGTATGACAAGAGCGATATCACGCTCCAGCCTGCCGCTGTGGCTAATGCTATACAGAAAATTATCCTGAACGAGGTGATCATCATGGCGTCCTTTTCAGGATGTACCTTTCCCTGTCTAACCGTTTAAATATCCCGTAACCGTCCCTGGAGAAGCCGTCGAGGCCGTATACCAGGATGAAATCGGGCACCCCGGCCTCTATGTTCGGATAGAGGTAATACGCGGCCCTTCTCCCGTCGAGCGGCTCCTTATCGAGCCCCACTATGGAGTACGTGGAAGACGGGGGCATGGAACCGTTACAGAAACGTATAAATTCGTACAGGCGCGGCCCCGTTACATACGCCCTCCTCTCCTCGAGAGAAGACGAAAAGAGGACCGCATATTCCCCGGCCAGGTCTTTCTTCAGATAAGGCCTTACCGAGAATAAGAGCCATAGCCCTACCCATACGGCCAATGCCGCCTTTATGATCATCCTCTGCGCCATATCAATCCGTAAAACGGTACCTGATGAGGGTCCAGAGCGCGGAAAAACCGTGGACCCAGGTTATCTTCTTCCCCTCCGCATAGCTGCGGCCGTAATAGGAGATGGGGAGCTCGTAAACACGCAGCTTCTTCTTCAGTATCTTGGCCGTGATCTCCGGCTCGATCGAGAAGTCGTCGGACTGAAGCCGCATGCCCTTTATCACATCCCGCGTGAAGGCCTTGTACCCGGTCTCCATGTCGGTCAATGTGGTATTGAAGAGTATATCCGTAACGAGGGTGAGGAACCTGTTCCCCATGAGATGCCAGAACATATGGGCCCGCTGCGGTTTCCCTCCCCACAGGCGCGAACCGTATACCACGTCGGCAAAGCCGTTCCTTATAGGGGCGATCAACTCTTTCAGCTCACCGGGATCATACTCCATGTCGGCATCCTGCGTGACTATGATATCGCCGCCGGCGCACCCGAAACCGGTCCTGAGCGCCGCGCCTTTGCCGGCATTCCTTTCATGGAAGGCCGTCTTGACCTTACCCGGGAATTTCCCCTTTTCCAGAAGCTCCCGCGTCCCGTCCGTCGAGCCGTCGTCCACTACTATAACCTCTTTGAGCATATCGAGCTTGAGCACTCTATCTATGATCTTCAAAATAGTGTCCCGTTCGTTATAGACCGGGATGATGACCGAAAGGCATTCATTTTCCATATGGTTCACCATTCCTTGCTTTTGGCATTACAGAAAGCTATAAGGGCATCGTCCCCTCCGCTGAAGAGATCACTGCCGTGCATGCCCTTCGTCCCCGATAAAAATCTTTTCATACCGTCATCTTCCGGTATCACTACGTCTATCTTCTTCTTGCGCCTTCTCTCCCATAGCCTGTACAGGACGCTGCCGGAAAAGAGGACTCTCCCGGCAGAGAAATACCTTATCTGTATATGGTCCTTGAACCGGGGCCGGGCCATGCCATCGGGTAAGAATATGTTCACGCGATGGCCTTTATTCAACAGGGCATATATGGCATCTCTTCTCCCGGCCAACCAGCTCCCGCTCCTGGCTATGAACGCTATGCTGAGCGGCCTGCCCCACTTCCGGTTGTACAGCTTCTCGTTCTCCCTGAATATCTCATCCCTCTCTTTTATCTTGTCGAAGCTGAGCCGGTCGCGGTGATATACGAATGAAGTTCCTGCCTTTACGCATATATATCCTGCCTCTATCGCCCTCCTTGAGAAGTCCTTCTCTTCAAAATACCCCATGCCGTACGCTTCGTCGAAAAGGCCTACCCTCTCCACCACCTCCCGTTTTATGAGCATGCAAAAACCTCTTGCCGAATCGAGCTCCTGCCAGCCGTATCGTCCGCCGTAAGGGGCCTTATCGCCGAAGACGTTGCTGGCCGGATTTGCTATACCGATGGCCCCGGGCCCTTTTTCGCAAGTGTCGATAAGACGCTCGAGCCAGTCTTCCGTGACTACGGTGTCGTTATTAAGGATGCATATGTAGCGGCCGGCGGACGACCTTATGCCCTGGTTCACGGCCTTTACAAAACCGAGGTTCTCTTCGTTCCTTATCAGGACCGTCCCGGGCGCATCCTTACGAAGCCCCTCGAGATACCTCCTCGTCGCTTCGCCGCTCGCGTTATCTATTATGATAAGCCTGTATGGGCCGTGGGTATGCTCCCGCACCTTATCTATACAGATAGACGTGCTCTCCTGCTCATTCCAGACCGGAATGATTATGTCGCATCCTTCTTCGCGCATAGCTCCCGGTATTTGGCCCATATCAGGAAATTGACGAAGGCGAATAGCACGGAAAAGACGAGACCGTACATCCCCTCCCTGTAACCTTTCTTCTTTACATACATCTTCCAGAATATCTTGAACGTCCTCCCGACCATATTCGCCGTGGCGCGGTCCATCATGGAGGCGCCTTCGCGTTTAAAGAGCGCCTCGGCCTCCACGGAGCTGTAGTGGTTCTGTCTCTCTATGAATTGGGATATGCTCGTAAATGGGTAGTGTTCTATATCCGCTTCGATAGTGCCCGTCTTCCCTTTGTATACGGGCCTCTCATGAAGCGCCCCCTCAAAGCGTACGGCCCGGCGGCGCACAAGGTTCGGTATGTAGTGGCACCATCCGCCGTGCTCCATGCAGTGGCCGAGGAAAAAGTTTTTCCTGCGGAATTTATATACATCGACCGCGTCATCGCTGCCCACTGCTTCGTCCGCCTTCTTTTTAAAATCATCCGTCACGCGGTCATCGGCGTCCAGGTGAAGCACCCAGTCGCCGGATGAGGCATCCATACCGGCATTTCTCTCCTTCGAAAAATCTCCCTCAAAGCGGTGCGGTATCACCCTGGCGCCGCATTCCGCGGCTATATCCCGGGTCCTGTCGGCGCTGTAGCCGTCCACGACTATGACCTCGAACGCCCATCCGGCAACGCGCGCGATGCATTCACGGATATTCCGTTCTTCGTTCTTGGTTATTATGGCGACCGATATCTTAGGTCTGGTCATATGATCATTCCGGGATGATCCCGCTCTCGTCCAGATACCGTGCCGTGGCCTCGGCCGATATCATGTACCCTCTCTCATTGAGGTGGATATGCCCTACCGCCTTCTCTTTGACATCTACGGCCAGCATACCCACGAACGTGTCGTAGAGGTCGAAGACGCGTATATTCTTCTCGGCGCAGAAATCTTTTACGGCCGTATTGATGATCTTGTAGTTACCGTAGCCGTCCGCGGGTATAGTTTCGTCATCTGCGCTGTATTCAAAGCTCGGGAACATGACCACCAGGAACCCTACACCCCTCTCTCCCAGGAAACCCCTTATCCCATCCAGGGCGCTCAGGCACCCGTCCTTTTTATAGAGCAGGTTCTTTATCCTGAACCCGTCCCAGAAGTGCTCGGAATACTCTTCCCTGCGGAGAGGGAAGATATCTTCCCTCCCGGACAACTTTTTGATAAGTATATTGAGCCGGAACTTTACGAATTCGAAGAACCATATCCCGGTGCCTTCATGCTCCAGCGAAGGGTCCCTGGGCATGACGTACTGCGGCTCTCCGTCGTTGAAGAAGAACCCCAGTATGACCAGGTCCGGATCGTACTTCATCCCCTCCCTCTTCAGGAGCTCGAATTCCTGCGCCGTATTATAGCCGTAGACGGAGACGTTTATGACCTCGAACTTCCTTCCCGGGTACTTCCCGTTCAGGATGCGCTCAAGGCGCTTTGGGTAGCTATCTTCAAGGTTGACCCCCCACCCGAACATGTAAGAATCCCCGAGCGCCACTATCCTGTATGTGCCGCTCTCCTTGGCATAGCCGTATTCGTAGTCGCGCAACCCTTTCGAGTTGATCTTATATGAGATGCCGTTATCCGATTCAAAAGACGAACCCGGTTTCAGCGTATACTCCTGCCTGTCGCGTGGCCCGAGCGGTTTCACAAGCGGATAGCCCGGCTTTTCGAGTTCCCTGGCCATCGCGCGGCCGTACTTATAGAATTTATAGGCCCTGTACGACGCCTCGAGGAGAAGGAGGACCGATACGAATATAAGGACCAGGGATATCGACAGGACCATCAGCCTCTTCAACTCTTTCCGCCCTTCTCTTGGTCCATCATGTACCGGTATTTGGCATAACTCATCAGCTGGTAGAGGCCGTTACCGTAAGCGACCACGAAACCTATAAGACCGTCCTTGAACCCCTGCTTGAGAATGTACGACTTCAGGAAGCGGTCGTAAAATTTTCTCATCATCGTCAGGAAATTTATACGCCTCTTCTCATTGAACCATTTCCTGGCCTCGAGCGTCGTCTGGTTATTCAGGCTGGCGAAGAAATCGTGAAAATCCCTGTACGAATGGTGTATTATATCTTTGGTCAGGTGACCGCATGAGCCGTCTATGAAGACCCTGGGGTGCACCTCTACCTCCTCATACCTGAACTTATCCTTCCTGAATAGCCGCACCTTGCCGGCCGGATACCATCCGCCGTGTCTTATCCAGTGGTCTCCTATATATGTCCTTATAGGGATGGTAAAGGCGGCGTCCTTTATCGTGCCGGAGGACAGGAGCCCCGAGAGCTCTTCGTAAAGTTCCGGCGAGGCCTCCTCGTCCGCGTCGAGCGAGAGCACCCATTCATTGCGGGCCGTGCCGTAAGCGTAATTCCTGTGTCTGCCTTCTACATCCATCTTCCGGACCGTCACTTTACCGGTATAGCGTTTGGCGATCTCGGCCGTCCTGTCCGTACTCTCATCGTCGAGGACAACGATCTCGTCTGCCCATGCCACGCTTCCCAGGCACCTCGCCATATTATCTTCTTCATTCTTGGTTATCACTACAACCGATACCGGTAATTTTTTCATTTCTCTCCCCTTGCCGTAGTTAATAATAATGCACCTTTGCCCTGTGAATAAAAGAGAGCGATTCCAATAACCTGCCCGTCCTCTCTCCGCCTATAAAGATATCGTTAAATCTCTTCTTCTTTGTAAGTATCCTGTATAACATCTTCGGATAAAATCGCTTTGGCTCTATCTCACAGGAGATTATATTCGAATGCTCGGGGATATCTATATGCCCCCTCGAAAAATACCATATCCAGTTGCCGTCCCGCGCCAACCTTAGCAGTTCCGAACGCAGCCGCTGCATGAATAGATCATCGCATGAATCCAGTATATATGCTATCCTCCTCGGCCTGCCCCACCTGAACTCATATATTTCCCTGTTCCTCTTAAAATCGCTTTCGAACGTCCTGGACCTCCTGAACGAGGAGTGTTCCCTGTGATAGACATAAGCCCCCAGGGCCCTTACGCACCTGTATCCTTCCCGTATCGCACGTCTTGAAAAATCGGTGTCTTCAAAATTCCCCATGCCGTATATCTCATCGAAAAGACCTATCCGCCCGACCACCTCTCTCTTTATGAGCATGCAGAAACCTATGGCCGCCCCCAGTTCAACGGACCTTCCCGCCCCTTTCCTTATGCTCCGCGCGTATATATCTATCGGTTCCCCCTGCTGGGGCTTCTGTCCGAGATTGTTACTCGAAGGGTTGACTACACCTATCGACGGGTCGCTCCGGGCGATCCTTATCATCTCCTCAAGCCATCCCTCCGTGACCAGGGTATCATTATTCAATACGCATATATAAGGGGCTTCGGAAGACCTCTCTCCCTGGTTGACCGCCTTGACAAAACCAAGGTTCTCTTTATTCCTTATAAGCATCACATCTACGGGGCTCTTATCCCTGAGGCCTTCCAGGTAGCGTGCGGTCTCTTCATCGCTCGCATTATCCACCAGGATGAGACGGTAGTCCTTCCCCGTCTTTTCAAAGACCGACCTTATACAGTCCGCGGTCAATGTGAGGTTGTTCCAAACCGGCATTATGATATCACAGCGCATATATCTATCCAGATCCAGCCAGGGAAGCTACCGTCTCTTTTATACTATCCCCATCCTCCGCGATATCGACGTAATGCGCGTTATACCCCAGGGCGGAAAGCGCCTTCGCCATCTTGCGATCATCGGTGAAGACGATATCGTAACGTTTCTCTTTCCTCTTCATCCTGTTGAGGCGGAAGATACCGTTAAAAAAGGTCCTGTAAAAAAAAGGCGGGACAGACGATTCCCTTATGTTGATATGCAGCATGACCCGTGCCGGGGCGGCCTTCCATAAGTATATGATGTGCTGGCGCCTTGCCAGGAAGAGCGATATCTCCGACAGGGCCTTCCCGCCGGTGCGGGATACGGCTATGAACACTACCCGTAACCGCCTACCCCACCTGGAGTAGAAGAGCGCTTTATTCTTTTCGTGAAGCTCCCTTCTCCTGGCTTCGTCGTACAAGGATACGAACGTGGAATCTCCTATGTGTTCGACTGTCACCCCATCGGCGCTCACACACCTGAAACCGGCACGTATGGCCCTCGCCGAATAGTCATCATCATCGTAATACCCCATCCCGTACGACTCATCGAAAAGCCCCACCTTATCGATCACGCTTCTTTTGATCAGGATGCAATATCCGCGGCAAAAATCGACCTCTATGAAAGGGGCTCCGGCGCCCTTTCGGGCCGGCGACCCTTTCTTAAGTTTGAAACGGGGGTTCACCAGCCCTATGTCCGGGGCGGCATCCGATATCCCTATAAGCTTGGAAAGCCAGCGGGGCGTCCTTACGATCGTATCATTGTTCATTATGCATACGTAAGGGCTCCTTGATACCGCTATGCCCTGGTTTATCGCCTTTATCCAGCCCCTGTTAACGTCGTTCCTGATGACCTCCACATTCTTGTTGCAGGCCTTTACATCTTTCAGGAACCTTTTCGTCGGTTCATCGCTTCCGTTATCTATGAATATCAGGGTATACGGTACATCGGTATTTTCCGCTATGCTCCAGAAACAATTTTCCGTCATCTTCGTATTGTTGAAGACAGGTATTATGATGTCGCAGGAGAGACCGCTCACGATATCCTCTTTCTGCCTATAGAAAGCGCCGTTTCCCTTCCCCTCTTCTGCCAGTCCGCGCAGCTTTCGGTGAACGAGATATTGACAGCCCTGGCGAAGGCCGATGCCATCTTTGCCACAGCGCGGTCGGAGGCCACTACCATATCGAACCTCTTGTCTCTCATCCTCTTCCGCATACGCTCAAGCAGTTTGCCGAAGACGACGACCCTGAAGAGCGTCTCGGGCAGGTCCAGATGATCTATCCTTATATTCTGGTGCGGCGGAAGCTTATTATCCGCGCATGACCGGGCAATGGCCTCAACCGCCTTCCCTTTGCCGCGCCTCGTATTTAACCATATGTGCACCCAGGACCATTCCCGCGCAAGGCCGTAGGCGAACATCACGAGGTTCGTGACCGAACCCGCATCCGATGGGTCTATCCCGGCCGCAACGGCGATCCTCTTATGCTTTCCCCATTTGTCGTAATAGATCTTCTGGTTGCGCCTGACCCACTCTTCCCTGTCGCCCGACTTGTTGAAAGAACCGTGCAGGCGGTGATAGACATACGCGTCCTTTATCGACACCGACCTGTAACCGGCCATATGCGCCCTCATGGAATAGTCCGTATCGTCAAACCCTCCTATACCGAACGACTCGTCGAGGTACCCTATCTTTTCTATGACCTCTCTCTTGATCAGCATGCAGAACCCCTGGCACTGGTTCATCTCCATGTATTCGCCCCTGTGAGACCTGAGCTCCTCTGCGTGAAGTTCGATCGTCTTGTCCATATGACCATCGCATTGCGGATTTATCAGCCCGACGTCCCCGTGGGTCTGGGCGAATGCCGCCATAGATTCAAGCCACCCCGTAGCCGGGATAGTATCGTTGTTCAGCACGCATACGTACTGCCCGTCCGAAAGCCTGAGACCCTGGTTGACCGCCTTTACGAAACCAAGGTTATGCTCATTCCTTACCAGCACGATATCGGGCCTCTCTCTCCTGAGGCCCTCCAGGTACTTCTTCGTATCGTCTTCGCTCGCGTTGTCTATAAGTATCAGTCTGTAAGGATAGCGCGTGGTATCGAATATCCTCTCGATGCATTCCCTGGTAAGATCGAGCTGGCCCCATATCGGGATTATGATATCACATCTCATCTGTCTTTATACCGTTCTTTAAGGTTCTCCTCCGCCATACGGAGGACGGCCTCTCTGTCGATCTTCTTGAGACAATCGTGCACTTCGCATATATTATGTTTAAAGCCGGAATAACACGGCCTGCACTTTACGTCTTTGGCCACCGCGACCTTGTCCCGCGGCGACCCGGGGTACGGGCCGTACACCCTGTCGTCAACCGGGCCGAATATGGAGACGGTCCTCACCTTCTGGCTCACCGATATATGCAGTATTCCGCCGTCGTTACAGACCATGAGCGAGCAGCGTTTTATGAGCGCCGCGGACTGTGAAAGAGTCAGCCTTCCGCACAGGTCTGTGACCCGGCCCGCCAGGTCCTTCTCTATCTTCCTGCAGAGACATGACTCCTCGCCTGACCCGAATATAAAAAAGTATACGTCCGGGAATTTTTCCGTGATCTTTCTCGCTACATAACTGAAGTTTTCAGGCGCCCACCTCCGGTAAGAGGCATCGCCGCCCCAGCTCTTCCCGCCGCCGGGGGCCAGCCCGATCACCGTCCTCCCCGACAAGCCACGCTCTTTCATAAAACCTGCCGCCCATCCCTCCAGCTCCTCGGACAGGGCGAACTCCAGCTCTTTATCCGCGCACTTACCGATCCCCAGGAGTTTCAACACATCCAGGTAATAGTCGATGACGTGTTTGTCGCTGAACCCGTCTATTGTTATCGCCTCCGTCAAAAATCTGCCGCGCCCTTTAAAATTGAAGCCGATCCTCTTCTTCACGCCCAGGAGCTTCATGAGGAGCGACAGCTGGTAACCGAGCGACAGGTCTATCAGGAGGTCATACCTCTTTGACTTGAGCTTCTTTATGAAGGCGGCCAGTTTCCCGATGAACCCTATCTTCGAATCCCTGAAGGCCTTCCTGAATTCGTCTTTTTCGAATATGATTATATCCCTTATGTTCCCGTTATCCCTGAAGATATACTGCGCGCGTTCATTGCACATGAAATCTATATCGGCGTCCGGCATGCTCTTTTTAAGCGTCTTCACCAGGAGCGTCGTGAAGAGGACGTCCCCTATGCCGAAAGTGTTGACTATCAGTATCCGCTTATTCATCGAACGGTCCATTGATCACGCTCATAAGCAACGCAACGGTAAACCAGAATAATATCACCAGCGGGAGCGACTGCAGATTTGTGTCAAAGATACTCTGTATGAGAAAGGCCAGGAGCCCTAGGGATATGCCCAGCGCAAGGACCCCGGCAAAAGTGGAGCCGTTCTGCCCGGCATACCGGAACGATCTTCCGAACAACGCCAGGAGCATGGCCAGAAAGGCTCCGAGGCCTATAGCCCCCGTCTCTGCGGCCATCTGCAGGACGCTATTGTGCGCATAGCTGCCCTTCTTCTCTTTGTATTCATCCTCCCGGAACTCCATGAACTTTGTAAAGAAGGTATTGCATCCGTTCCCGATGACAGGATGATCAAGGAATATCTTCCAACCTATGCGCCACATATAGAACCTGTCCTGCATGCTTGAGAAGCCGAGGAGATCGTTCAATTTCTGCTTTGGCACGAAGAATGATGCCGCTACGACAAGACAGAGGACCGCTACTATGAGCAGTTTTGCCTTCTTTATGAACAGCATGGCAAAAAGGGAGACGAAGAAACCGGCCCATGCGCTCCTGGTATTGGCAAGGTAGAAGAGGAAAAGGAACGGCAATAAAAAGAGGCCGAGGAGCACCCTGGCGCGCGCGCCTTCCGGCTGCCACAGTAAGAGGCAGATCGCCGGGATGGCGATGATCAGCATCCATGCCGAGAGGTCATTCGGAAAAGGGAACGGGCCCGTCGGGAACCCGAGAAAATAAGGGGAAGGTACGGGAAACCCCAGGCGGCTGAGGTGGAAATCGCTCCACGGGAGGACATATTTGAACGAAGGATAAAGACGTATCGGGTCCACGTGCATAAAACGGTACTGTATATACGCGTCGACCATTACCACCGTTGCCGAAAAGAGCGCCGCCTTCAATATATTCTTCAGCTTCGGCCTGGAGTCAACCGTCTCTACCACCACGAAATAGAGCGCCGCGTACTTCAGGCATTTGGTGACGATAGACCTCGCGACAAAAAATTTGTCTCCGGCATTTATCAGCGACAGGAGGTTCGCCGCGACGAATGCGAAGAGGAATACGTTGATCGGCGTCTTCTTGAGCCGCAGATCATTTCCTATGATCTTCCTGGACAACCAGGCAAAGATCGCCGCGGCTATGGATATCTCGGCCAGGGATTTTGAGAAAGGTATGCAGAATACGAGAAGATACAGGGAATACTCGGTTATCCTGTCAGCAATATGCAGGGCGTCAGATCTCTTCATCTTTTTCCGTTTTGCCGCTGAAGTTTTGCACTTCCGAACCGCTTGACGGCCAGATATGAGCCGAAACCTATCATGCCGAGAGATGCGGCCGCAAGTATCAATACCCCCACGGGTACGCTCGCCTTCGTTATGAGCAGAGCCGCCAGGCCAAGGAGCGATGATATTATGTATATGAGGACGACCGCCCGCCGCTTTTTGAAGCCCAAAGACGCCAGTATATGCGATGAATGGTCCCTCCCGCCTATATATACCGGCCTCTTCTCCATCAGCCGCAAAAAGGTCACCAGTGTGGTGTCGAATATCGGATACCCCAGGATCAATATGGGCAGTGAAAGCGAAAGGGATATCGTATCCGTCTTCCATGACCCCAGTATGGCGATGCAGGCCAGCGCAAAACCTATCACCATGCTCCCGGAGTCGCCCATGAATATGCTTGCCCGTGGGAAATTATGGCGCAGGAAGCCGAAACAGGCGCCCGCAAGGGCAAAGCATACCACCGCGGTATATATCTGGGAGCTCCATAATGCCATTACCCCGAAGAATAACGACGCTATGCCGGCTATCCCGCTCGACAGACCGTTCAGGTTGTCGAGCAGATTGAAGGCGTTCGTGATGCCGACGACCCAGAAGACGGTAAAGAACATACTTACATAATAGTCCTCGAAAGTGGTCACTCTGAACCCTGCCTTATAAGCTATGAGGGCGGCCATTATCTGGCCGGACAATTTCATCTGGGGCATCATTCCAAGCTTATCATCGATAATGCCCAATATGAGCAAAAGCGTGGCACCGAAGAATATGCCGTATAAATATACATTAGGGGCCGTGGTGAAGAGGATCCCGGCGAAGAAGGCCACATATATGGCAAACCCGCCGAGGAGCGGCGTCGGATGGGCATGTGACTTCCTACGCTCCGGGTTATCCAGAAGCCTTGCCTTGAATGCCAGCTGCCGCACGAACGGGGTGAACCCGTAGGCGATCATGAAGGCAATGAAGAGCGCCCCCCACGTATCCTGTACAGTGACCATCGGTTACTCCTTATTTATCGCTTGAAATATTCTATCGTCCTCTTCAACAACTCCTCGGTATTGACCTGGGGGGAGAACTTTATCAGCCCCTTTATCTTGGATATGTCCGGCCTCCTGTGCCTCATATCCTCGAAACCTTCTTCGTACGCCTTCTCATACGGGATGAGCTCTATCCTGGACGGCGAATTTGTAAGCCGTTTTATCTTCTCCGCCAGCTCAAGGATAGTTATGCTCTCCGGGTTGCCTATGTTGAATATCTCTCCGACGCTTCTCTTTTCATTCGTAAGCCCGATGATCGCCCTCACGGCATCTCCTATATACAGGAAGCATCTCGTCTGCTTGCCGTCCCCGTATACGGTGAACGGCTTCCCCAGGAGCGCCTGTTTTATGAACCGCGGTATGACCATACCGTAACGGCCCGTCTGGCGCGGGCCGCAGGTATTGAAGAACCTGACGATGACTACGGGAAGCTTCTTCTCCCGCCAGTATGCGAGCGCCAGGAACTCGTCCAGCGCCTTGGTGGAGGCATAGCTCCACCGTGATATGGTGGTAGGTCCGAGGAGACGGTCATCGTCTTCCTTGAACGAGCGCTTGCCCGTAACGTCTTTCCCGTATACCTCGGACGTAGAGGCCAGTATGACCTTCTTCTTACCCAGAGAGTTTGCCAACTCCAGGACTATCTCGGTACCCCTGACATTGGTCCTTATAGAATCGAGAGGGTTGTCTATTATATACTTCACCCCTACGGCGGCCGCGAGATGGAATATCACGTCCACCTTCTTCACCATACGGGCCATCTCCTTTTCATCCATGATATTGCCTATGGTGAAATGGAAGAGCTTATTATTCTCGAGATGGCGTATGTTCTCTATGCTTCCCGTGGAGAGATTATCTATAACGTAGACCTCCCACTTTTTGTCCAGCAACGCCTCGCAGAGATGGGAGCCGATAAATCCGGCCCCGCCCGTCACAAGTGCTTTCATCTATTCGCTCCTTTTTCTTTTAGAAGCTCCGTGTAAAGACCCTTTATGTCGTTCACGAGCCTGTTCTTGTGGAATGTCTCCCTCACCGCGTTCCGCGCGTCTTTACCCATCGAGTTGCGGAGCGCCTTATCGGATACCATCGCCTTAAGCTTATCGACAAATGCGGCAGGGTCGGAACCCTTAACCATGTACCCCCCGCGCGACCCGGCCAGGACGTCCGGCACTCCGCCGACTCCGGTGGACAAGATCGGGACGGAGGATGCCATCGCCTCTATCATGGCGACGGGAGTCCCCTCGTTCTTTGAGGTCAGGAGGAAGATGTCGAATGCGGAGTAGAACCTGACCATATCTTCCTGCCACCCGAATACGCGCACCTTATCGGCCAGGGCCAGACGGTCCCGGTACGCGATCAACTCCTCCTTGAGCTCCCCGTCTCCCACGATCACGAACTTTACATCATTCCCGCCATAAGAATCCAGAAAGAGCCGCGCGATCTCCAGGAATAATTTATGGTTCTTTATCCCTGTCATGCGCCCCACCGTACCGATCACGATATCGTCATCTCCGAACCCTATCCCCTCTTTCGTCTTACGCGCGGGATCTATGGAGAGGTAGCCGTCGAGCGGCAGGCCCAGGGGCACCACCCTGCACTTCCCGCTATCGACGACCTTATAGGTCTTGACAAGATCATTATGCTGGAGCGGGCTTATGGCTATCACGACGTCGGTCAGGCGGGAGAGGAACCGTTCGAGGCCAAGGAATATACGGCTCTTCAAGGCCCCAAAATACCCGCTGAACGTGTGCCCATGGAAGGTATGGACCTTCACGGGTACCCCTGCCGTAAATGCTGCAATGCGGCCTATAAATCCGGCCTTCGAGGTGTGGGTGTGGACGATATGCGGCCTGTAACCTTTTATCAACCTGTATATGGCAAAGAACGATATAACGTCGTTTAAGGGGTTTATCGGCCGGGCAAATCGCCGTATGAAGACCGGCCGGACGCCGTACTCTTTCAGCAAAAAGGTCATCTCGGCTTCTCCGCGATCGACCATACCGCTTACCAGCATAGATTCGAACCCCCCGGAATTGAGGGCGTTTGTGAGGAGTATCGCCTGGACGGCCGGTCCCCCTATATTGAGACGCGCTATGATCCTCAATACCTTTATATTACCGGTCATCCTTTCCTCTTCTTTCTTAAAAAAATGATCGCCCCGCACGAGAAGGCAAAAGACCTTCCTGCGGCAGATAGACCGTCTATATATCCCCCTTCGGCCAGGACCAGTATCGTATGAAATACGGTCACCGCCATGATGAAGAGGCCCAGATCCCGTAACCCGAGGCCTTTAAAGGTCTTCTTCGCCGACGAGACCAGTATGCTCTTATCCGCGTTGGCAAAGATACCTCTCCTGACAAGAGAGAGGAAGCCCTTAAAGGCCCTGCGAGTCCCGCTCTCACAAAACGAGGCCATTATATTGATCGGAAGCCCGGACAGGAACCGGACGATCCTGCTCTCCCGTATGAAGAGACGCAGCTTACCTCTTATCATCCCTCTTGATCCCTTCATCGTTCACCTTCAGCACATAACAGGGCACGGAGTACCTGTCGGTGTTGAAGAATATCATCGACCCGGTCCCTATCAGAAGCGGCTGCCTGCGATAATACCACGGATCTCTTTTAGAGCCGCGGGTACATGCCAGCTCCAGTTCCATGAATACGGGAACTTTGTAGTCGAACGTCTCGTCTGTCGACTTCCTCAATGCGGCCGCCTTTATCTTCTCTCCGTATCCGGCATCCTTTTTGATCAGGCGGACCAATCGCGCATCCGGGGACCCCTGCTCGTCATAAGAGAGGTCGCCTTCGCGGAAGATCTCTGCCACTGCAAAGACCGGCAGTGTGACCACCTCCGCCCTGACCCAGTATACGGGCACCGCCTGCACTTTTTTACCCAGCACCTTGTAGACGTAGAAGAACGTCGGTATTATAACTATGATGAGCCCTACGATCAGGAAATCGACTATATTTATCTTGCCGAAGAGACGGCCTCTTTTATCCAGCAGTTCCATATCATCGCTCCCTCTTGTAGAAGTTCGAGAATATCTCGAAAAGACCGGTTATCCCTGAAGCCGAGATGATCAGGAGGACCGGTTCCACACTCCACCTGTGCCTGCCCTCCACATAAAATAAGCTCTGGAATACCGATATCGACAGCATGAACAATACCAGTAACATCAAGTTCCCCTTGTCCGACCATACCTTATTGCCGAGCGCCATATAAAGGCCCGCGGCGGCGAATAAGACATAAAAGGCGTAAGAATAATTATATACGGCCGTATACAGGGACGGGTAAAGCAAACCCGTCGTCGGCGAAGACCACCAGAAATAGCCGAGTTTCCTGAAGAAGAGCATTATGAACCTGGCGGGGTCCTCGCTCACAAATTTGAGCGCCTCTTCCCGGAATATCTCTCTCTGCTCAAGCTCAGGCAACGCCACGATCTTCGAATAAAGTTCTTTATCCTCCAGCAATACGGGCTCGCCGGAGGGCATATACGAACTGCCGGTCGCATTCATGTTATTGCCCCGCCAGAAGACCTCCGCGTCAACGCTTGCGCCCGGGATGAACTTATGGTGTATGACATAGTTCCTCAGGACCCATCCCGAAACCGGCACGGACAAGAAGATCAAAAAGATCGCCAGGCAAGAGACCTTCTTCAATAATCCCCCTTTCATCAGGATGAATAACCACAGCAGGACGAACGGCAGGAAATCCATTATGGAGAACCGCGACAGGGCGGCAACTCCGAATGTGAGCCCGCAGAACGCTGCGCTCTTCAAGGAAACCCTTTCGCGCAGTTTCATTACACAGAATATGACGAGCGAGAAGACAAAGAGGTCAAGCGTAAGGGTATGCGCCTTCTTTACCGAATAGAGGACCAGGGCCGGGTGGAAGATCGTAAGCGCAAGCGCGACCAGCGCCGCCTTCTCATCAAAGGTCTTCCGCGCTATCAGGAATATCAATACACATGCCCCGATAGACAGGAGTGTCTGCATGTACATGACCGGAGCAGGGTCGAACCCGAACATGCCGTACACCAGTACGAGCAGAAAGACATACAGGGGCGTGGTGAAGGACCGGTAAGTCGTCCCCAGGTGGGGCATGGTGAACCCTTTTCCGGCGAGGATATTCCTGGCTATGGAATCATATTCCCACTGCTCTATGGAATGCCGGGACAGGAATAGGTCGAGCAGGAATGCCCTCAGCAGCAATGATACCGCTATGAGGACTATCACGTATGAGATGACCGTCTTTCTATTCATATATGATCACGCCTATACCTTCTTTGCGACGCAGAAGACCGACAACCCCCACGGCATATCGAACACGTTCAATGCCATATTCTCCGCCTTCAGGACCGCATAAAGCATGCCGTTCACGGCGGGGAATATCGGTTTGAGGTTGCTGGAGTTGTCCTTCTTTATCTTCCATACGAAAAATTTGAAGAAGACGAGGACCGCCCCCAGCAGCATATTCCTGTACGTCCTCTTTATTATATTGAAACCCTTTTTACGGAGCATATCGCACATCTCGCTCATCTCATATCTGTGCCGCGTATGTACGAACGTGTCGTGGTTGCGTCTCATGTAATTATGGGCCGGCTCGTTTATGATGACGTGCCCGCCGCTCTTCAGGACCCTGTGCGCTTCTCCCAGCACGGCCAGATCGTCCCTGACCAGCCTGTGATAAAGGACGTCCGTCAGTATCACTATATCGAAAGAGGCGTCTGCGAACGGCATCGCTTCTATAGAGCCCTTTACCATACGGCTCAGGCCCCTCTTGCGGCAGTAGCCCAGGGCGATATCGGATATGTCGACGCCGAAAGACCTGCCGTATCTGTCGAGGGCTGCCATAGTGAAACCGGTGCCGCACCCTGCGTCGAGTATCTTTATGCCGCGCCCTTCGCCGTTCAGCTTACTTATGGTCGAGAAGAGAAGGTCGTGAAGCCCCCTGTACCACCAGTGGCCCTCTTCAAGCTCATACATCAGGGTGTATTCTTTAGTTTCCATCCGAACGGCATTACCTGTTTTTGAACGAATTTACCGCGTCGCATACGCGGCGCGTCTCTCTTCCGGTCATTTCAGGGTATAGAGGCAGCGATACGACCGTCCTCGAACACTCTTCCGTGACGGGGAGGGCGCATTTACCCCTAAGCTCCGGATAGGCCTCCTGCATGTGGACGGGCCTCGGATAGTGCACGAGGGACTGCACCCCATTGCGAGCCAGGTGCCTCCTGAAAGCGTCCCTGTATCCCGACCTGACCACGTACAGATGATATACCGGGAGGCCGTGGTCCATCCTATCCGGCTTGACGATAAGCCCGTTATTTATACTCTTCCCGTATATCCCGGCTATCTCGCGACGGGTCCGGTTCCACCCATCCAGATATTTTAACTTGACCCTCAGTATGGCCGCCTGCAGTTCGTCAAGGCGGCTGTTGATACCTTTTATTTTGTGGAGATACCTGTCTGTCTGTCCATAATCCCTTATCATACGCGTCCTAAGGGCCAGCTGCCTATCGTTCGTTACTACCATGCCGCCGTCCCCGAACGAGCCCAGGTTCTTTGTAGGATAGAAACTGAAACACCCGGCATCTCCCATGGACCCCGCCTTCCTGCCTTTATAGACCGCCCCATGGGACTGGCAGGCGTCTTCCACCACTTTCAGTCCGTGCTTCTTTGCTATCCTCAATAGAGGGTCCATGTCTGCGCACTGGCCGTAGAGATGGACCGGCAGGATCGCCTTCGTCCTGGAAGAGACCTTCGCCTCTATCTTCGAGACGTCCATGGTGTAGCTCGCTATATCTATATCCGTAAAGACGGGCGTGGCGCCTGCCATGGTGATGGCAGAGACGGTCGGGATGCCGGCATTAGCCACCGTTATGACCTCATCGCCCGCGCCTATACCCATTGACGCCAGCGCGATATATATGGCCTCCGTGCCCGAGGCGACACCCACCCCGAAACGGCATCCGCAGTACCCGGCGAATTCACGCTCGAACGCGGCCACCTCCGGCCCAAGTATAAAATATCCGGATGAGAATACCCTCCTTATCGCGCCGTCCACGTCTCTCTTTATACGGCTGTAGTGGCGCTTCAGATCACAGAACGGAATCATGCCCGCTGACATAGTCCTCACCAGTAATATCTTTTGTTCTTCTTATAAAAATCTATCGTCTTGCAAAAACCGTCTTCATAAGAGACCCTGGGCGTCCATCCCGTCGCCTTATTGAACTTTTCGTATGAGGCATAATAGTCGCCTATATCTATCTTCCTCGTCTCCTCGGGGAACGGTATCAAGCGGTATTTGCCGGAACCGTTGATCCCTATAAGGAGCTTCGCGATATCCACCAGCGATATGGCCGGTGAATTGCCAAGGTTGAATATCTCGCCGTTCAGGGAATCGTCATATGACGAGATCAACAGGGCATCGATCACATCATCTATATAGTTCAGGTCCCTCAGCTGTTTGCCGCTGCCGTATATCTCTATAGGCTTGCCGTCTATGATCTGGCGTATGAACCACCCTATGAAACCCTGCCTGTTATGCTTCATCAGGAGGCGCGGCCCGTAGGTGTTCGTCATCCTTAAGGCCACCGTCTTCATGCCGTAGACCTTGTTGTACAGTACGTGATACCACTCTCCCGCAAGCTTATTTATGCCGTTAACATCGGTCGGCTTTAAAGGATGCGACTCGTCGACCGGGAGGTATTCCGGTTTTCCGTATATCTGCCGGGTGCTCGCGAATACGATCTTGATCCCGGGGTTCTTCTTCCTGCATGCCTCAAGGAGCGAGAGCTGGCTCTTGGTATTTATCTCCAGGTCCGTATAGGGGTCCTTCATACTGTCTATATGGCTTACCTGACCTGCCAGGTTGAATATTATATCGGCGCCGCGCACCAGGAAATCCATCGAGTACTCATCGCGGACATCGGAGAAATTCAGGTGGACCTTCCCCTCCAGCCCCTTTATGTTGAAGAGGTTTCCTCCGTATTCCGGTATCATCGAATCGACCAGCGTTATATCGGCGCCGAGCCGGGCCATCCTTATGGCGAGGTTACTGCCTATGAAACCGAGACCGCCCGTGATGACCACTTTCTTACCTTTGAAATATCCCTTCTTAAGCTCCGTCTTATGCATAGCTCTCAAGCCCCTCTCATTGCGTTCATGCACTTCTCAAGTTCATCTCTTCTTTCGGCATCGCTCAATAAGGCATGGCGGCCCTTCGCCTGGGTTCCGGCCCTCTCAGGGGCGCTCTTCTCCTTCGTAAAATCGTACAGGTAGTGCCGGAACGTCCTGATAACAAGTTCGATATACTCTTTCAGCGTATGCCTGAAATAGAATATCTTCCTGCCGTACGTTGTAACGGCCAGGAGGTAATGTATAAAGAAGAATGTCTTATTGGGCCTCCAGTATATCAGGCGCTTGACTATGATATCCCTGAGCGACGGGAACTTCGCCGCCACTATGGCAAGCTCGCACAGGTTGTACTGCGCCCGCTTCTCCCTGTCCGAAAAACAGCTGAGCGGGCTCATGTTGCGCATGCCGTAGTCGATACTGTCGCCCTCCGGGTCATAGATACCCCTCTCTATGCAATAGTCGCCCAGGTCAGTCCCGGGATACGGCATGAATATGGAAAAGTTGGGCATCTCCGGCTTGACCTTTATGGCGAAATCGAGAGAGGCGATGTCGTGATCGAGCGTCGTGAACGGGAGGGCAAGCATAGTATTCGCGTATACGTTTATGCCGTGCCTCTTGAATATCCTGAACGCCTCCTCGAGCTGCGGTTTTGTGGCATTACGCCTCATCATCCTGAGCCGCACGTCATCGTCAGCCGCCTCTATGGACATACAGACCGAAAAACATCCCGCCTTTTTAAGATAGGACGCCATTTCATCGGTAACGAGTTCGGCGCGGAGCAGACAATAGAACGGCAGCCGGATTTCCGAGGCCCATCTTTCGGAAAATTCCTTTAGCCATTCATCGGCCTTATATACAAAGACGTCGTCCTGTATGCGGACGAAATCGACCCTGTATCTATTCTTCATCTCTTTCGTCTCTTCTATGACCGAAGAGACCGTCCGCCTCCTCACCACCCTGCCGCTCGATTCGAATATCCTGTTGTACCGGTTATTGAAACAGTACGGGCACGGGAAGGCGCACCCCCTGGAGGTCCATATGCCTTTGATCCCGAAACGCCCCATGAACGGATACGAGTACACGAGCTCCCTGTCCATGAAAGGGACCGTATCGAGATCGCATATGAGCGGCCTCAATTTCAGCCCGGGATCCTCCTGCGTGACGATGTTCGGGATCGCGCCGACGCCCTTGCCGGATCCGATAGATTCGACCACGTCTATGATGGGCCCCTCGCCTTCTCCCACGCATACGGCATCTATCCCGCCGCCGGTAACACAGGACCTGTCAAGCGTGGCGTGCGCGCCGCCCAGTATGGTGAATATCCTGGCCCTCTTCCTGAGCGAATCGTTGAATCTCCGCATATCCTTCATGTCGACGGACATCATGCTGTACGCCAGCATATCCGGTTTCCATGATAATATCTTCTTCTCGACATCCTCTTTCTTGATGACCCCGAGGACCGTCCGGTGCCCCTTCTCTTTCAGGACCGACGACAGTATCATGGGGCCGAACGGCTCATTTACGCCAAGGTCATTTACTATGAACATCACTCTCATGCGCGCGGGATATCCTTATCGTTCGAAAAGAGGCGCCGCACTACGTACTGCGGGGTCCTGTTGTCCATCAGGAAGAGCTTCCCAAGGTACTCGCCTATCAGACCCAATATAAGGAGCTGTATGCCCCCGAAGAGAAGGATCGCTACGAGTATCGTCGTTATGCCCATCGGGATCGCCGGATTGATGATCTTCTCTATGATCATCGAGATACTCGACAGGACGCCTATTATCAGGAAGAGGAACCCCAGGAGCGTGCTCGCCCGCAAAGGGAATATGGAAAAATTTATGAACATATTGATCCATAACCGCACTAGCTTATGGAAGGTATACCCGGACCGGCCGGCGGCGCGGCTTGCGTGCCGGACAAGGACCTTGCCTATATTCCCGGTGCTGCGCAGGATGAGCCCGTCGACATAAGGGTACGGGCCTTTATATTTGACGACCTCCTCCGCTATGAAACGGCTCATGCACCGAAAGCTCGAAAGGTAGAGGTCTTTGGGCTTATCGAGCAGAAGGTTGGCTATCGCGTTATTGAACGAGCTGCCGGCATTCCTCATGAACGAATGGCGCTTCTTCTCATAATAACTGTATACGACGTCCAGGCCTTCCGAGACGGCTTTATCGAGGAGCTTCGGTATCTCTTCCGGCGGGTTCTGGAAATCATCGTCTATGGTAACGGCATAGTCGCCCGTCACCTGGTTCAGGCCGGCCATTACTGCATTGTGTTCCCCGAAATTCCTGGCAAGGCATATATATTTGACGTTTGCCTTGTGCCTTTCATAGATGGAGAGGCAGAGATCATGGCTCTTATCCTTGCTTCCGTCGTTCACCAGTATGATCTCCGTCTGATACGCCTTAAGTATCCCGAGCAGGTCCTCCACGAGTTTCGATATGGTGCGCGCACCGTTATATACGGGTATGACTACGCTTATCTTCATATGCACCTCGCCTCCGGCTTTGGTCAGATATAACCCTTGAAGAGATAATAGAGTATCCCCAGGTACTCGTGCGCGATCGCCCTGATCTGTTCCCATTTTACGGGTCCGTCCCTGTAATAAAATTTAGATCCCGGCACCGGGGAATATATGATATCGATATCCTTAGCCGTCTTCCTGGCTACCAGCTCCGCCCTCCGCATATTATACGGAGAGCTCACGAGTATCATCCTGCGGAAGTCCATTTTGCGCAGGATCTCGCTCGTATATTTCACATTCTCGTAAGTCGAGTTTGCCCTCTTCTCCAGTATGATATCTTCCTCGGGCACCCCCATAGAGATGGCGAATAGCTTCATATTCTCGGCATCGTTATATTTGAACGTATATCCCGATGAATATATGATATGGCCGGCGAGTCCCTTCCTGTAGAGTTCCACGCTGTACCTGGCCCTCTCCACGGTGCTCTCTTCGGGCGACCCCTTCTCGCCCACCCCTCCTCCGAAGACCACTATGGCATCGGATACGGACGGTACCTGAGATATCTTTAACGGGCTCGCTACGAACCACAAAAGAGGTGAATTGAATATGAGAAGATATGAGAGCGCGGCCAGGATAACCGCCCGTATCACCCTGCGTTTCGAGACGCGGTAGAGGGCGGCGAGGTTCTCTTTCCAGCCGCGGCTGGCGTACATCGCCTTTTGCGCTATCCTCTCCTCCATGATCTCGCTCATCTCCTCTATGCGGTTCTCCCAGGTATTCTGCATTGCGGCCTCCTTGCCCCTGGAGGCCTCTTTTCCGTTCTCGCTTTTCATTATATCTTCTATACGGCGGGCAAAACCCTCGCCCGAGCTTTCTATATGCACGATATCGCCGTACAGGCGGTTGAACTCCTCTATCTCCGGGAGGGCGGTGGAGATGACGGGCTTGCCCATCAGGAGATATTCGTTCAGCTTTGTCGGATAGACGGTCCGGGTATATTCGTTTATCTTATAAGGGATCATGCATATGTCCATATTCTCTATGTAATCCGGCAGCTCATCGTGCCTCTTCATCCCCAGGAGTATTATATTCTCCGGTTTGGCCTGGGCCGAATAGTTTACCTGGTCAGGTCCTATTAGTATTATCGACCATCCGGGCCTGAGGCGGGCGAGCGATCCCAGAAGCTCGTAATCTATGTGCCGGTGGAGCCCGCCGACATAACAGACCCTGGCCCCCTTTACGCCTTTTAAGTCATCCGGCAGCTTTCCGGCTGAAGGGCCGCCCTTCCTGTTGAAAAGCTCCCCCTTGACGCCGAACGGGAATATGTGGACATTCTTGTTGAGCTTCAGGCAATGCTCCTTCAGGACGATCCCCTGGGCGAATACGAGGTCGACCGCCTTCAATATCCCCTCTTCCGACTTACGGAGCTTCTCCTTATTCCTGACCAGCTCGCTGAAGTCGGCTATGCAATAGTATATGGAGAGCTCGTGGTCAAGGTTGGTTATGAGGTTCAGGGCCGTGGCGGTGGGAAGGAACGTCCATATGATGGGATTGGTGAAGTCCGCCGCCTTCATCCACCTCTTGAGGACGGGCAGCATTATAAGGCGGTTGATGAATGAGGCGATCCTGGAGTACGGGAAAGGCAGTATGACCGGCGAATATACGAAAAGGTTCTCCCTCTCCTTCCGTATCCCCTTAAAAGATCGGAACCAGTTGGTGAGCCGCTTCCTTATCCTCGGCAGGTCCGAAAAGGTGGGCACACGTATGCCCGTATTCTCTATGAAGAGGACCTTGTTCCCCTCGCGGACAAAGGTCTCCATGATCTCCTGGTGCCCCTGCCACACGAAGTCCCAGTCAATAGAGGATATGCATATTATGTTTTTATTATGTACCATAGCTTATAATATTACTATAGACCATATATAATAACATAGCGGGACGGGGCTGACAACCTATAATTCAGGGCAGAGGAAAATAGGTCACCATGACACCTGTCACCACGTCACCAGTAAAAGCTTTTACTTGTGACCTTGTGACTTGGTGACCTGGTGACCCTTGTCGGAAATCAATGAACGGTTTTTACAATTGCCCTGCCCGTTAGGAGCTTGAAGAGGAAGCGCTCGAATTCGAAGGTGTTGCGGTACGGCACGTCCGTATAGAGGGAGGTGCTATTGAAGCTGTTCAGGAACGGGCGCATATCGCCATCCAGGTCCATGCAGCCCGACCTCTCCAGGATAGCGGATACGGCGCCGTAGTCGCTCTCCAGGAACTGTATGCGCGAAAAGAGACGCTCGCCCGAGGCGCCGTCGCCTGACCGGTAACTCAGGTATGATGCGCAGAAGAGGCACTCGATATAACCGTCCACCTCCCGGTCGATGACGGAGCCGATCTGAACCGCCTTCTCCCTGTCATCGGCGTTCACCTCGCTATAAGATACTATCTTATTTATCCAGTCCTTCATGTCCGGCGCATTCATGATCCATTTAAGGTCTTCGAGTTCGAGGCCCGGGAGGACGTAGTTAAGCAGGAACGGGCGTATGGCAAGCGCCCTGTCGAATAAGGCCTTTGCCGCCGGATAGTTTCGCTCTTTCAGTTTCGACATCGCGGCGCTGAATGTGCCGTCGAACCCGTCTGGGGCGGCACCTCCCTTTAACCGGTCATACGCGGGGAAGTTATTGGCCAGGCGGCCGCGCAGAAGGTCAAGCCGGATAGCGGCGATATTGGAGGCGACGAGGCCCGCTATTATGACCGCCGCGACGATCTCCCGCGCGATATTCCCCCTCACCGTCCTGCCGGGACCGGAAAAGAAGAGACGGTCGAACACCGACGCCGCAATGACGCAGAATGCCGGGGAGAGATATATGAAATAACGGGAGGCGACGGGCTCGCGAAGGTTGATATATATGAAGCTCATCAGGTACCATGGCACGAATATAAGAAGCCCTTTATGCTCTTTTACCGAATCCCTGAAAAATACGTAAAGCATCCCGATCGCCAGGGACAGATAGAAGAACCCCGGCGCAAGCGATACAAAATAGTAAGGACGGGACGGATCGTTCGAGAGGACGGCGCGGACCGGTCCCAGGAACGATGCGACCATGCCGGCGAACGGGAGGATGACATTATACGGCAGGAGGATATTACGTATATCTTTTGAGGATATCGAGAAATAGAAGATGATAAACAGCGCGGCGGCTATCGCGCAGGCCGTGTTCCGGCGGCCGGACTTCTTCTCCCACTGTAACCTCAGCGCCGGGCCGGTCAGGATCAATGCCGCCAGGCCCGCGGCGAAAAATAGCGCATATGATAAGGCGCTCCTCCCTCCGGCCAGGTATATGTTCATCCTGTCGTCGCCTCCGTAGACGAGGGCGAATAGCGGATAGACGAGATACGTTATGAATAGAGGAGACCATAGGCGGAACTTTCGCGCCCGTTCCTCCCCGCCTCTTGAAGATACGGCTATATGAAACAACAGCAGGACCGGCAGCATCAATATGCTGGCCCTCGCGAATGAGGCGGCGAGATTCGCGGCTATCGTCATGGCATAATACGCGCGGCCGTCCCTCCTCCCGTCCATGATGGTGCCCGTCTTCAGATAAAGGCTCAATACCAAAAGCATAAAAAAGACCGTGACGAGGTGCTGGAAGGCCATCGGCCATATATACGCGCCGAAGTGTATATAAAGGCCGAGGAATATGATCGCGGAGAATGTGCTCTTCCGCCACCCGAGCCCCATATTCCTGCATAATGAAAATAAGAGGAACGAGCCGAACGCATGGAATAGGAGCGAAACGGATACGAATCCGGAAGGCGACGGACCGAAGAGATTCAGGCAAAGGACGGTATATGCCTTCAGGACGGCCGGCCCGTACAGGGCGGGCGCCGGGTCGAGTATGAACTTGGCTATACCCAATGGCGACATATCCCGGATTGCCCGGAATACCGCCGGGATGAACCAGAGGAGGTCCTCCTCAAAGGAGATATTCGATACGGCCCCGGAGAGGAACCTCAACCACAGGACGGCCGCAAAGACCGATAGGCCGATGTAGATGTAAAGGGATTGGTCCCCACGGGCAGTCTCATCATTATCCGGATATCGCTTCACGGTCTTTCGCTCCTATCGTTCACCCGGCCCAGGCATGATATACGCCTTTCCGAATTTCTCGATATCATAGATATGCGCCCCTTCTGCGGACAGCGCTTCAGTATATGGAAGTATATAATTATCATACCTGATCTGCATATTGGTCCCTTTTCCTGTATCGGTGGCCAGCCGATGCGAAACGAATACGCGGTCTATCCTGTCCGGCCGCAATCCGTTATAATCGGAGCTGCCGAACCTGCCGAACGGCGGGATCTCCCAGATATCGTATACCCTGTCTAGCGGCACGCTCATGAATGCGCCTATGAAGGCGCTCTCCAGGGCCATTATCCCTTTGGCGGGCCGGGCCAGCTCTTCGAGCGTCCTGAATGAGGCACCGATAGAATACGGCCTCGTCTCCATGATACGCACATCTCTGTGCCGTACATCTTCGGCCAGGTCACCGGTTATCTTTGACCAGTGGATAGGGCCGTTAGAAAAGAATATCAATAAGAGGGGCAGGATGAGGTGACCGTACCTCGTGGAGACGCCCCTGAAAAGATTTCCATACCACGACGCGCCAAGGATGAAGACCGGTATGACAGCGCCCATATAGTGCGCGCTGGGCGAGGATAGCGCGTGAGACAGGAGTAAAAGGATATTCCCGGCCAGGAAGAGCCGCATGCCGTCATCCCTAGAGGCGCGGACCGCGCCGTACAGGATGAGGCCCAGGAGAGGGACGGTCACCGCCCCGGCCGCGGAGTAAAATAACCACAGATGCCCGGACGGCTTCGAGTAATAGAAAGGGGGCAGCATCGTCAGGCTGGCTATGGTGCAGAATGCGCCTTTTATGTTCTCGGCCAGTTGGCGTGCCACGAATCCCGGATTTGCGAATACGGCCCCTAACATATCGGTGGCGCCTCCGAAAAGCTCGTGATTGGTAAAATAGAAGTCCTTGTTATGAAAACTTCCGTATCTATGAAATATATACTGGAAATTGCTGTCCTGTATAAAGGCGGCGTCGGCCAGGGACTTGCCGTTACCGGGGAACCAGGCGGCGCTCGAAAACCATATATTGTTCCATGGGTGCGGCGATTGCGCTACCTTGAACCATAGGAGCAGCAATATGGCAATGAAGAGAGGCCAGTCTGCCGGCCCGGGCCTGAGAGCGCGTATAAGGGAATTGAAGCCGGACCTTCTCAGGGCCCGAAGGATATCCCAGAAGATGAAGATACCGACGAGTAAAAGATAGTTATACCGTATCATGTATGCGAAGAGGAGAAGAGCATATGAGAGGGCCATCCTCGATCTCTTCGTCGCATCACCCCTCGCCACTACCGCAAGGCATGCCGACGCGAGGGCCAGCTGCTGAGTATGCGGCTCGGCCATCTGGAAGAACGGCATCCACAGTACGAAGGCAAATGAAGCGCCGACGAGCCCGGCATATCGTTTGAATAAAGCGATGAATGATACTGCCGCTATCATGAACGTGACGCAGTATTCGACGATGACCTCTAACGGATATCCCATCCACCTGAAGAGGTTCAGATAAAGTATATAGAGAGGACTCCTGTCGACGACGATAAATTTGCCCGTCTCGGCGAAGATGCGCGCGAAGAGCCAGTATCCCCAACTTTCGCCGCCCGGTTCCCAACGGGCGAATAGAGTAAACGCTATGCCCGAAAGCGCCAGTATGGCGGCGTAAATTATATGCCGGGTCATGCGCGTATCCATATTATACCGTCTCCAATAGCTGCAGTTTGACCATACGGTTGAAATAGCCGTTCGCCCTGACCAGGTCCGTGTAGGAACCCTCTTCGACTACACGCCCCTTCTTAAGCACATATATGTAATCGGCATTCACGATCGTAGAGAGGCGATGCGCTATGACGGCTATCGTCGTCTCCCTGGAGATCGCCTCGATCGCCTCCTGTATGAGACGTTCCGAAGATGTGTCGAGGGCGCTCGTCGCCTCATCCAATATCAGCAGTTCCGGCCTCCGGAGGATGGCCCGGGCGAGCGCAACGCGCTGGACCTGGCCGCCGGACAACCGGACGCCGCGGTCCCCCACTACGGTATTATAGCCGCCGGGCAGCTGCCGGATGAATTCATCGGCATTTGCCTGACGGCAGGCATGCGCGATCTGGTCTTCGGTCGCAGATCCCGAGGCCCAGAGGAGATTATCCCTTATGGTCATATTGAAGAGGGCGCTCTCCTGCGGCACGTATCCTATCCTCTGCCTGTATGTACGGATATCTATATCCGAAAGCGGCCTTCCGTCGAGAGCTACGCGTCCCGCGGAGGGTTCGTGAAACCCCATGATTATATCTATAAGCGTTGACTTGCCTGCCCCGGATTCTCCTACGAAGGCGATCATGCTCCCTTTAGGGATGCGGATATTTACATCCGTCAGGACCGGTTCCTCATGGTTGGGATAAGCGAAGGAGAGGCCTTCTACGGTCAGCTCGCGCGAAAATCCCGTAAATGGCACTGCCCCGGATATCTGCACCAGCTCCCGGGCACGGCCTCTCAGCGCATTCACCTGTTCATAACTCGGGAAGAAGTTCTCTACGGAATTCTTCTCCGTGGCCAGACTTCCGATAGTCGAGGCGACCTGCAGCAGGGCAAAGAGCATCACCGTCACCTCCGATAAGGGCACGCCGAACCTGCGGGCGGCGATAAGGGCTATGACAAGGGCTACTATACCCAGCGGACGATAGAGGAGCGGTATCGATATGTTCAGGACCTGCGACCTCAGTGTCGCGCGCCTGTGCGCATCGAACGCCTCCCCTACCTTGCGGGCGTTCTTATCCTGGTTGCCGAACCCCAGGACCACCTTGGCTAAAGAGACGCTCTCCTGGACTGCCGACATGAGGGCGTTCGCAGTAGCGGTATTCGCTTTCCCGAACCTGTAGCTGAGCCTGCCGGCCATGATAAAAGGGAGCGAAAATAAGACCGCCGAGGCCAGGCTGATAACCGTGACAGGCCATGATATGCATAAAGGCACCGCCAGATAGAAAACCAGCTGCAATATATGCGAAAAGAACATGGCCATGGCGCCGAAGGCGTCCCCTACTACGGTTAGCTCCCTGCTGAACGTATTCAGCAGGACCCCCTGTGTGTTAGCGGTAAAAAAATGCCATCGCGCATTGAAAAAATCTTCGAACGCGCCGACCATCATATCCCGCACCACCGCATATTTCGTCTTCAGGATCGAGTGCATGGCGAAGACCTGAAAGAGGCCGCTCGCTATAACAAAGACCAGAAATACCACGAGCCAGTTGCCAAGCGTCCGAGGGTATCCCAGGAAAGTCAGTATGTACACGGCCTTGCCCGTAAGCGGACTTATCCCCTGGAGGTCCGGATGCATGAAGAGGTCCACTATCGGGCCTACGGCAAAGAGAGAGAGGGCGCTCGATATCCCCACGGCCAGCAGGAGCAGCGTATTAGCGCCCAGAAGGACCGGGAATTTTTTGCATATCTCATGTATGAATTTAAATGCTCTCATATAGATTATTGGTCTAACAGACCCCTGTTATCCCTTAGAAATTGCGCACCTACCCTTGCCAGAGAGACCCCGTTCGGCTGGTACGACCTGAAGACCTTCCAGAAACGCGCCTGCAGTTCGTCATCCTCCGGGGCGGGGGTCCATCTCTTATCGAGCCTGGCATCCATCTCCGTCGCAAGATCCGATATCTCGCCGGCTGTGTTGTCGATCACCTCTATGCCGTTCTTTTCATAGTCGCTTGTATACAAAAAGGATGCGGCGCCGGATCCGAATATCTCCCTGAATGTCATAAGACGCTTCTCTTTACGCAGCCATAATTTTTTGAATATATAAAGATCTGACGGGCTGGCTGTATGCATATAGCCTACGGGCAGAAAGTTGACATACGCTATGGGGGTCCTGAATATCCTGGGGACCTCAAGATAACCGGCGGTGGAGCCCAGGAAGAACCTGCATCGCGACGGAAGAAATATATCCATAAAATCGCTGCGATATCCGGAGGCATAATCTATTATGCGCCCGTTCCCGGTCTTTATGGGATCCTCCACAACGGCGCCCATCCTTACGGCATAATACCCCCCGGCCGCCAGGCGCTCCATGGCCGGAAGATATGTCTTTATATCCGAATTCCTGTGGTCGTGGTATGTCCAGTAAGTGGTCGGATAGACGGTATCGAGATAAGCCGTATCCCTGGAATGGAAACAGACGAAGGCGCCGTCCCCGGGTATACCCATCCTGCGAAGCGCTGAATATCCTCTCGATTCCTCTTCCGCCGTGAACCGCAGATGCGGTTTCGTCTTATAGATGAGGGCATGACTGTCGTAGATCTTGTGGAGGGAGATATCGTGATGCCTCCATCCGGGTATCCACCTGTTCGCCTGATGCAGGTAATAGATAAGGGACGAGACCGGCAATAGCCGCTTCCACATCCGCGCAAGCTGACGGTTACATACAGATCTCTGGAAATAAAAGAGATCGACGGTACGAGGCCCTTTATGCCAGAGGCCGGCGTCCCTTTCGCAGAGATATATCTCTGTATTGGCGGCAAAGTGGCCTATGCGGGGACTGAACAAAAATCCGAAGCGTATGACCGCCCATGGCCGCACGATGCGCACGACCAGGATGGCCGGTATGCATATCAGGAAGAGAGGAACGCACAAAACATACAATATCCTGTCACGTGTCTGACGGAATATGTGCCCTGCCCTCCCCCTGCGCAATCTGTCTATTATCTTCTTCATCGCCATCAATAGAATATCTTTGCGTTCTTCTCCAGCATCCCGACGAGGAGGTCCCGGACATCTTTGCCTATGACGGCGTCCAGCTCCTCGTGTCTCTTCTCCATGAGGTATCGCCTGACGTCGCGGCCGTTCAGATGCCTTATGTCGTCTCCCGTGTGCCGGCAGAAGACCTCGGTCGTCACCTTATTGCATACCTTGCAGAATACCGGTTCCGCTATAGGTAATACGCTTATATCCAGTCCCTTCAGCTCCTCGAATATCTTCTGGGAACCGTATTTGGGATAATATCTGCCGACCCCGGCATGGTCGCGCCCTATGATGACATGGGTGAAACCGTAATTCTGCAGCATCGTCGCCTGCAGGAACGCCTCTTTCGGGCCGGCGTAGATCGGCGGTATCATGAGGTTATTGAGAAATACACGCCCCTTCGGATAAGACCCCGATATCAGGTGCTCGTAGATATCGAATACGACGTCCGGCAGGAAGCTGCCTTCGACCTGGGCCCCGGTTATGACATTGATACCGAGCATATCGGTGACATCAAGCGCCAGGCCGTGAAGATGCTGATGGCCTATATGGCATACGTTCCTGGTAGAGAAAGCGGTAAAGGCCTTCTTGCCCGTCGCTTTCAACCAGCCCCTGCACTCCCTGGGTGTGCGGAAGTGGCGGTGGGTGGCCATACCTGACCTGGACAGGAATATCTTCCCTCCTATACAGGTCCCCTCTTTTTTCATGGCGTGCCGTACGCCCGGATGGTCCCGGTCTGCGGTCCCGAAAACATTCCTGCAGAACTTCTCGTTGTCTATCACGAAGACGCTCTCTACCTCCATCATGCCTATAACGACACCGTCCGGGCCGCACAAAGCGACCTTATCCCCTTCGGGAGGCGCCTCTACCCTGAGGAGCACAGGTATCGTCCATGCATGCCCTGACGGCAATGTGCTGGAGAGCGTGACGCTATTATATTCGATCTCTGTCATAAAGCCCTCGAGAGGGCTGTAACAACCGGCGGCCAGGTTCTGCATATTTATGATATCGTCCGGTGATATATATTTCTTGTCCCTTACCTTGTCCAGCCGCGCGGACAATTCCTTGTCATCGATGAGCCGGTCGACCAGTTTTCCGCCATATGCAGAGATGGGCATGATACAGACCTTCCTTACGTTGATCGGATAGCGTTCAGCAATGCTTCGATTATCTTCCCTTCGGTCAGGGCGGCGGAGTTGAAATCCGCTCCGTGGTAAACCCACTTATCCCGCAAAAAAGAGTCGCTCTTATATAAGACGCTGGCCCCTTCCAGGCCATACCTCCCGCAGAAGGAGAAGAAGGCGGAACTCTCCATGTCGACGGACAGGCACCCTCTCTCCTTAAAATATTCGATCCTGCCCGGCGTCTCCCTGTAGATGGCATCCGTGGTCCAGACAGGGTCTTCGGACACGATACACCCCAGGTCCTCCATCGCCTTTTTAACCTCGCCGTACAGGGCGCTGTCAAGACCGACGCTCTCTTTACGCCCTATATAGTGCGCGCTGGTGCCCTCATCTATATAGGACAACCTGGGCATCGCCAGATCGGCATCCGTACGGCGCAGGAAACCCGCCTTCCCGAAGAGGACAAAGCGCCTGGCGCCGCATGCCCTGAGGTTCTCCAGATCATACATGAGAGCCGGGGCGCCCGTGCCCGGAAGGATGTACCACCCTTTATCGGTGCCCTTCAAAGAGACCGGTGAGTAGTCCTCCCTGTACCATGGGCACTTTACGGCATCACGCCCGGCGGCAAACGGCGCAAAGATATCAGAATTATAATGGAACGTAAGCAATAAGCTCCCCGGGACACGGCCGGCGAAACGCGCGCCGGTCATTGCCTGGGGGGTCAAAAACCCGTCACTCTTCAATTCATACGGCGGAACGGCAGCATTCATGAAGTCGTCTTATCCCCTCCTCAAGGGCCGGTCTCTTGACCGAAAAAGAGAACCTTATATGGTCGTCGCTCGCGGGCCCATAAGCGATGCCCGGGATCACACCGACGCGCGCCTTGAATAACAGATACTTATGCATCGCGAAAGATACGCTTTCGCGCGACAATTTCAGGTCTCTATCACAGGATACCTTCTTTTCCGGGCACTCTTTGATCTTCCTCTTCAGCGCCTCCTCCACCGATGACAGGATGGCATCCCTGTGCGAGTCGTAAAATTTCCTTATATTCGGAAAGGCATAGCAGGTGCTCTTCGGCACGGCGCACCTGAAACCGGGGATAGAGTTCAGGGCGGGGACCAGGAGGTCCCTCTTCTCCTGATACTTCCTGAATATATCGTCGAAACCTAACTTCTCGTAATTATCGAGTGTATAAGCGCCTGCCTCCTGCACGAATGTATTGCACGTCATATTGATAAAAGAGTGCGCCAGCGTAGCCGCCTTCAGCACCTTTTTCGGGGCTACCATCCATCCGAGGCGCCATCCCCCCATCCCTATACGCGAAAAGCTGTTTAAGAGTATCGAATGCTCTCCTCCTGTATCATATAACCTTATCGGATAGTGTCTGTTGCCGTCATATATCTCCTTTTCGTGGTTCTCGTCGTGGATTATGAAGATATCGTTCTCAGCTCCCCACTCCATTATATATTTAAGCGGATCGCGGCCATATAAAGTGCCGGCCGGGTTCAAGGGGGATGTCAGTATCAGCGCCTTTGTCTTCTTGGTCCTGGCCCTCTCCAGCTCTTCTACGGTCAGGATGAAGCCGTTCTCTTCCTTTGGCCGTATCCTTTTGCCTGTCCTCCCCGAAAGGAGATGGTTCGATATGGGGTCGTAAGCTATATAGCATGGGTCCGGTATCAGGATCTCATCGCCCGGGTTGGTCACCGCGATAAAGGAGGTGAATATTGCGTTCATCCCTCCCTGGGTGATCAGGATGGAGTCGGGGTCCACCTTGAGGTCGCTCTCCCTCCGGTATTTCCTTGCGATCGCCTCCCTGAGGCGGCGCGAACCCTTCTCCTTCTCGTAATGCGTCCATTTGCCGGGGAGCGTGTTAAATCCGTCCAGCCCCTCTCCGGCGTCGGGCAATATCCTGCAGAGGTAATCTATGACAGGCCTCGGCGTCTGGAACTCGGAATCGCCCCTGGCCAGGTTCACCGCAGTCGCATCATCCTTTATGCCTTCCGTCAGCTCTTTGGTGTAAAAGATGGGTATGTCGAGTATCTTTTCGTTTATCGACGGCATATGTGTCTCCTTTTGACGTATCTCACTTGTCGTTCTCATGGCCTACGGAACGCTGCAATTCATTGCGCCTGTCATAATAACCGTTAAATGCCGATTCCTGCTCCTTCACGGAGGGGGAATAGAATTTATTTTTGATGACCTTACTCTTTATCTTTCCGAAGAGGTCCCATATGAGATAATCGAGGATATATCTTTTGTATTCGCAGACCCTTTCGTCGATACCTTTGAAATCGCCTTTATTGGATATATAGCTGTCGTAGGCGCATCCGCCACCGCATATGGAGAGGGCCGTGCAATCCGCGCACTTCGAGACCATAAAAGGGCTCCGCGTGGCCCAATCCATGAACATGGGGTTCTTATCGATCCTGGGGACCCTTGCCATATCTTCGGAAAATATATCGGACACGACCAGGCTTTTGCACGGGCCGATCTTACCCCGTGCATCGACGGTGAAGCCGTGCCCCTGCGCCTGGCATTCGTTCACCTTGGGCTTATTGCTCGCAAAGGCGCCGATCGGCCGGGAGACGTTCTCCAGGAATATCCGCCTCTCTCTCAATATGCCGTAGAACTCGACCAGTATCCTCCCGAAGTCGACTATCGGGATCTCGGTGGGGTTATCCTTATTCAACAGGAAATGGGAGAAGTTGAATCCTATGCTCGAAGGGGCCAGGTCCGTGAAGAACTTGAATGTTTTACGGATCTCCTTTACATTATGCGTGCCTCCGACGGCAGAGATGCCTATGGTGCAACCTGCCTCCTTGAGGAGCTTATACCCGTTCATAGCCGGCCCGAAACTCCCTCCGCCCGCCTTCATCTTCCTCGCCGAATCGTGCATCTCTCTCGGACCGTCGAGGGATATGAGCATCAGTATGTCGTTGTCTTTAAAATATACGGCGAGTTCCTTTGTCACCAGAGACCCGTTCGTAAATATGACTATGCGGGTATTCTTCAGCTCTCTCCTTACCTTATCTATGATGAACCTGACGACGTCCATATTGAGGAGCGGCTCCCCGCCCGTAATGGTGATCGTCTTCTTCGCCCCCGGGCGGCTGTTCCGCCTGAAGAGGTCGAGCGCCTTGCCGGCAACTTCCCTGGACATATTGACCATATGCTCCGGCGCCATATTCTCCTCGATCTGGCAATAGGAACATCTGAAGTTACAGTTATTGGAGACGAGGAGGACTATATTGGTTATATCGAACTTTCCGACGAGCTTCTTTATCCTTTTCAGGGACGCTTCTCTGGCCGCCATTCCTTCTACGGCCATCCCTTCCGACATGAGCTTTTCGATCAGCGGTTTTGAGAACCTCTTCACCGCGTCCGCTCTCCTGCGCGGGGTTTTGAGATACCGGAAGAGGGTCGCAAGCGTCTTACCGTCCCCATAGATCTTGGTCATACGCAATGAATGGAAGAACGCCGCAAAACCGTCCCGCTCGAAAAGGTGGACGTCCTCCGATAGCCTTATTGTCTTCTTATCAAGATATGTCATATTTTTCCTTCAGTCCGTCCATGAACTTTTTCCCGAGAAGCAGACCGGTCGCCTCTGTCCTCAACTTAAGGGCCAGGAGCCCCGCCTCCTCAAAATCTTTTCCGAGCGCGAAGAAACCGTGGCCTTTTCCTACGAGGTAACGGTTGCTGCCGGATAATATACCGCGCATCTCTTCCACGAAATCGAAACTGCCCGCATCCGTCGCCTTTCTGGTCTCGGAGACGTCGGCCGGAAAGATCTTACGTATGGCATCCGTCTTCTCAAGACATATGGAGTCGTGGCCGTGCAGGACCGCGTTCACATCTCTTCTCCTCTTAAAGATATCCCAGTATATGAGCGTCTCCGAGCTCGGCGCCTTACCTGGATGGCCGTAGAAGAGCACCGAGAGACCCCCTCCGTCCTCCTTTACGTCGACGACCGTCATTATCTCATCCGCCCTTAAAGACCCGAGGGCGCCCCCGGAAGGTGTAATGCATATGCCGTTCGGCGCCCTGAAGGCCATGTTCCCCGCCGATCCCTTGCCCTCCACATACGGCGCCATATAGAGACGGTCGAATATCCTGCCCCACAATATCATCTCATCCGCCTTGCGGGCATCCGGCCTTTTGCCTTCCTTTACCCTTACGGGCCTGAAACTTACAGCCATCTGGTCCTCTATCTCCCCCCGAATATCAAAGTGCACAGATATGACGAATGGACGAGGTCCTTCTGCCCCTTCGCCGCCGTGACCGCTATCTTCGGGACCTCTCTTCTATGGTAAATGGGGCAATATTCGTCCGGCTCATTTATATCCCCTCTCAGGTAGCGCCTGGATGAGCACCCCCCGCCGCAAACACCCACCTTATCGCAATTCTTAAGACAGAACTCCGGTACGATGCCCGCCTTTTTGAAGGAGTCGCTCAGGAATGCCGGCTCAAACGAATCTTTAAGGTCATCTATATGTACGTCCCCCTCGGACCAGTAGACGCAGGGCACCACCTGCCCCGTCGGGTGCACCCTTATGCTCGACTTTCCGCACGGAGATTGCGGCACGATGGGAGGTATGTTGAGCATCGCGTTCACGATCGGCTCGGAACAGCTTATGAGGCCGCCGTGGGTAAATAGCAGACGTATCGCCTCCCAGAACTCGTCATAGGTCAGGGCGAACTTCGTGATGCCCGCCTTCGGCACCGGCTTGAATATATTGAGGCGCAGGTTGCAGTCCTCTTTTTTCGCCTTGGCAAGGAGATCGGGGATCTCCCTATAATTTACGTTCATGAGGGCGGTCGCGATCGAGAACTCTACGCCGAGGCGCCTGCATTTTTCTATCGCCTTCTCCACAAAATTCCATGAATTGCCGTGCCTGAAGTCGTTCTGCAGCTTTTCGTTCACAAATTCAAGCGAGATATCTATATCGTTGAATTTTTTTACATCGTCGTCGTGGAGGGATATTATGCCGTAACCGTTGGACGTGAGGGACATCTTGATGCCTTTCTCGTGGCACCACTTCACTATATCGACAAAATCCGGGTTCAATATATTCTCTCCCGTCCCGAAATTTATGGAACTTATATTCTTCCCGTCGAGGAGAGCGGTTATCTCATCGAAGGTGAGCGTGTTACCCCTGAGGGGCCTCGAGTAGCAGTGAGGGCAGCTCAGGTTACAGTTCCCGGTCGTCCCTATCCCGACCGATATCTTCCTGCCTACGTTCTTTTTTTTGAGCATCTCTTATCTCCGTTATATTTTTTGGCGGTGTGGGGTATCTTATTCAAGTCGCAGTGCGCGCACATCTCTATATCGTCCGCCTTATATTCGATGTGCAACTGCCTTAACTTATTCAATTTATCTCCGTGCCAGATATCGTAGAGCGGCATCTCTTTGACGTTGCCGAGGGGGTCCCTGCAGGCATTGTTCCCCAGGCACGAATAGACCGTGCCGTCCCATGCTATGACGAGCCTCTGCCACAGCTGGGGGCACGGGAATATGCTGTCGGGCGCGTTCCTGACCCTGTTCCTGTCGTTGGGCCTGCCGTCCGGGCTCTGGTAGGTGGCGACCCGCACCTTATCCGCCCGCACCCTCCAGTAATCGACGAAAGACGCAAGTTCCTCGTGGGTCTTCTTCATGTCGATCATCTGTACGATGATCTTCGGCTTATCGAGCCCTTTCCTGTCCCTCAGGCTTATCAGCCTCTCTATATTTTCATTCACCAGGGAGAAGTCGGAACCGAGCTTTATCCTGTTATAGGTCTCTTCTTCTACGGCGTCTATGGAACATATCAGGGTGTCGAGGCCGCTCCCCAATACCTTATTGGCCATCTCCTCATCTATCAGCGTGCAGTTCGTATTGATCCTGATATCGACGACCCCTTTATATTTCGCGTATTTGATCATCTCTATAAGGTGAGGGTGCAGGAATGACTCCCCCAGCCAGTGAGGGCTCATAGCGTAAAGCCCGTACCGGGAGCCTTCGTCTATTATCTTTTTAAAGAGTTCGACGTCGATATCTCCGATGTCCGTCCTCCTCGAATGCCTGACGCAGTGCGAACACATCAGGTTGCACCTGCCGCTCACCTCGATATCGAGCTGGAGCGGGAAATCGGAGACCTTATAATTCACGGGGTTCTCCTCCCACTCTCTCCTGTATTCCAGGAACCTGGGATCGTATTCCGCCCTGGCCCTGGGACGGCTGTCGTTCCCTATGATATCCCAGTGGTACGGGTATATTAAAGGCTTGATCTTCTGAGACATTTTATATTACCCTCCAAAAAGAGTTATCAGGCATATGCCGGCGTAGATGACGACCGACGATGAAAGACGTATCAATTTATTCTTCTCATTCAACACCGTTATCCCGAGGAGCACGCCGAATACTACGCTCACCTGCCTTATCGTGACTATATAAGTGACACGCTCCATGGTGAATGCCATCAGTATCAGGAGATATCCGAACAGGCTTACAAAACCCGTCAGGATTATCTTCATCTTATTGGTACGCCACTCCGATACCAGTTCGGCCTTGCTGCTATTCCTGAAGACGAAAGGCGCATGGAAGAGCACGCTGAACGAATATATCAGATATAGATAGATGAAAGGGTTCAGATACGACACGCCCTTATCATCTATGACCGAATATAGAGCGGTGATGACGGCCACTACCCATGCCATCCTCACCGGATAGTTCTTGAACCTGAATATCGCCTGCAGGGTGTTCTTCAGGTCTCTCCTGTCCAGCTGGATCGATAGCGTCCCGGCTATCACCAGCAGGATCCCCATGATGCCGAGGAGCGTCATCCGCTCATGCGATACAAAATAGGACCAGAATATCAGTATTATCGGCGTGCACCTCGTTATCGGATAGACGATCGAGATGTCGCCGTCTGTCAAACTCTCGCCCAGGGCTATATAGTAGAAGCAATGGACCAACCCGCTCGCGACTGCGAGCCCCACGCCGTACCAGTTCAGGGAATAGCGCACCAGGCAGTACACGAAGACCGGAAAGAAGAGCGTTATCCCGCTTATCCTGTAGAGCCATATAAAATTATGTTTGTTCGTCCCCGTCTTCGTAAAGAGCTCCCTTACGGCATGCAGAAATGCCGACAGGAGGACCAGGGATAACGCTATAGAATCCATCAGAATACGATCGTCTTTATCGTTGTCATCTCATTTATGGCGAACCTGACCCCCTCGCGGCCCAGGCCGCTGGCCTTCACTCCGCCGAAAGGTATGGCCGGAGAATCGAACTGGGGACCGTTATTTATTATGACCGATCCGACCCGCAGCTCTCTTGCCGCATAGAAGGCCTTCTCCAGGTCTTTGGTGAATATGCCCGTCTGAAGCCCGTATTCGGTGGAGTTCACATAACCGACGGCATCTTCAATATCTTTTATCGTCACGACCGGCGCGCACGGCCCGAACGTCTCTTTCGCGACTATGTCGGAATCACGCCGCACGCCGGTAAGGACGGCCGGTGTGATCTGGGCCCTCACCCTCTTCCCCCCGCATACAAGGCGCGCCCCGTCCTTCACGGCGTCTTTGATCCGTTTCTCGATCACCGATGCCGCCTCTTCGGATATGAGAGTCCCTATATCCGTATCCTCCGAGCGCGGATCCCCGACCTTCAACTTCACGGTCTGGGCCTTAAGGGCCTCGACGAACGCCTTCTCGATCCCTTTTTGCACCAGTATCCTCTTGATGCCGCGGCAGGACTGTCCGGCATTGCCATATGAGCCCGCTACAGCCGTCGTTACCGCCTTCTTGAGATCGGCATCGTCCATTATTATCAATGCGCCGTTATCACCCAGCTCAAAAGTCGTCTTAACCATACCGGCCGCCCCGGCGATATGTTCTCCCACCTCCCTGCTCCCCGTAAAGGTTATCATATCGATATAAGGGGAGGATACGAGCGCGTCGCCTATTTCGCCGGGATGCCCCGTGACTACCGATACCATCCTGGCCGGGAGACCGTTATCTATAAGCGCCCTGACGAATTTGATCGCCGTGAGAGGCGTCTTTTCAGACGGCTTCAATATTACGCTGTTATTGGCCGCGATCGCAGGGGCCAATTTAACGACTACCTGGTTCAGGGGTCTATTGAACGGCGTGATGGCCAGGACCAGGCCCACGGGTTCGCGCATAGTGACGGCGAGGTTCCGCTTCGCGGACTCGGATATATCGGTGAAGATCGACTCTCCGGTGATCCTCTTCGCCTCTTCCGCCGCAACGGTCAATATATTTACCGCCCTGGCCACTTCCTTCTTCGCATCTTTTACGCACATCCCCGACTCGCCTGAGATGGAAGCGGCATAGTCGCCGGCCTTCTTTTCAAGCTCGTCTGCCGTGCGCATAAGGATCAGCGATCTTTCGTAAGCGCTCAATCCGGGGCGATATCCTTTGGCATCCTTTGCCGCCGCCTTAACATCTTCCTTCGTCGCCAGAGATACGGCGCCTGCGACCTTCCCGTCATACGGGTTCTTTATGGATAATTTGCGGTCCGTCTCCACCCATTTTCCTTTTATCAGCATCGGCTGTAACCCTCCAGGCAATATGCCTTTTGAACTATCGATCTGAATATCTCCGTATCGGTCTTCCCCAGGTCCTTATAATGCTCTACGATCTTCGGCTCAAGGGAAGTGAGCCCTGAACCGTGCTGGCCCCTCAGTTTGGCATTGAAGAGTGTAAAGAAAGGCAGCTCGGATTCGCCGACTGCATACATCCCCGCCACCATGAGAGGCAGTTTCCAGAAGAGCTTCTCTACTTCGTGCACTATCGCCCTGTCGGCGCCGGCCGGGTGGCTGCCGCCTGAATCGAGATAGCCGGTGAGGCAGCTGTGTATCTTCGCGAACTGTTCAGGCCAGGCGCTCTTCGGGCCGGCCCTCTTATCCATGAGGGCTAATAGCGTTTCTGCGTTCTCGACGCTTATCGTGAGCCATTTGGGATCTATCCCGAGGCAGTATTCGCAGACGTTCGTCTCGAGGAACGGAAAACGCGCCTCGATGGGCCCGCGGTTCATGAATATTATCGAGGCGCGGCGCATCATATTCTCATATATGGCATTGATGAAGATGAGCCGGCTCTTATGATTGACCTGCACCTTATGGCTCGCGTCGAGCTCCTTCCAGGAGTCATATGCGCCCAGGAGCTCGTCCACACCATGGCCTCCTATAGTGACCTTGAACCCGTCCTTACGCATCTCGGGGGCGAGGTAGTAATATATAGGAAGAGGGTATACGCTGAGCGCCTTTATCTTCCTCATCTCGAATATCTCTATTATATCTGCGATATCCCTGACCACCTGGTCGCCGGATGCCCTGACCTCTTTCAACCGGAGTCCCATCGTCTTCAGCCCCTCGGCGGCTATCTTCGCCCGAGCCACATCCGGGGAGTCGTAACCGTCTATCGCGAAGACATAGGAGGTCGGCTGATAATTGACATTCTTGAAGTCAATATTGGAGAGGACATACCAGGTCGTAAGCAGGCTGTCTATCCCGCCCGAGAGCATGGTGCATATGGGCACATCCCCCATCGTCCTGTGCATGGCGGAACGCTTCAGCAATTTGTGGAGCTCCTCCCCGACCTTCAGAAGAGGCAGGGATCTCTTGATCGGCCTGGGCTTGTAATATTGTTCCAGTGTCAATTCAAAAGTATCCAGGTCGAGTATCGCCATGTAGCCCGGCACCAGCTCCACCGGCTTCGCCAGGTCCATCCAGGAAAGCGGGCGGAACCCCTTCAGCTCGCTCGAAAATATGAAGACCCTCTTGTCGCGGTCGTAATAATAGAATAAGGGCAGGCGGCCCGGCCAGTCGCGCGTGATCACGAGCTTCCTCTTATTCTCATCGTGGATGGCGATGGCGAACATGGAATCTATCTCCCTATTCTTCACGAAATCCTTGCCGGAATGCTCGTATGCCTTTAAGAAGACCTCCGTATCGCCTTCCGTATGGAATGTCTTTCCTTTTTTGGTGAGATCATCCCGTATATCCCTGAAATTGTAAAGCTCCCCGTTGAAGACAAGGTGTATCTTCCCGTCGTCCGAATCGTACGGCTGGTCCGATTCGCCCGGCGCGACATCATGCTTCCACGACTCCTTGACGAGGTGGCGGCGGCTTCCCACGACCACGCCGCCCGACTCCTTCACCGTGATGCCGTCATTCCCGCGTTTTATACAAAGAAGGCACTCGTACGCCTCTTCCCTGGTCAAACCTATGCCTCCGACTATTCCGCACATGTTTTACTCCACCTCTTTTCCAGTTCTCTCCACAACGTTTCAAGCATCTCATCCGGGGAGGTCCTGCCGCTGTCGAGCACGACGTCCGCGTTCTTCGGATCCTCATAAGGTATGTCGAGGCCCAGGACGTTCTTCGCCTGCCCTTTTAAGACGGGCGAATAGACATTCTTGGTGTCCCGCGCCATACAGGTCTCGAGGTCGCATTTAAGGTACACCTCGAAGTAACCTTTAAGCCCTTTCCTGCATCTGGCGCGGTCGTCTTCGAACGGATGTATTATGGCGACGACCGGCAATACGCCACCCCCGGAGATGAGGCGTGCCAGGCGCTCTACCCGCCGGGTCTGTTTACGTCTCGATTCTACGTCATAACCCAGCCGCTCTTCGAAGAGGTCGCGTATCTGATCTCCATCCAGTAGGATGTTCGGACGCCCATTCTCCCATAACCGCTTGGACAAAAGACGCGCCAGCGTCGTCTTTCCTGAAGACGAAAGCCCTATTATCCAGATGCTTCCCGCATTTCCTGTCTTCTTAAGGTCCATAATTGCTCTTGTAAGCTCAATGTTTAAAATGCCTGCACCCTGTAGTCACCATGCTCATCCCGTATCTATCGCACGTCTCTATTATCCTCGGGTCGGCCTTGTCCCCTCCCTGGTGGATTATGGCCGTTATTCCGGCCTCATGAGCATACTCTATGCTGTCGGCCCGCGAAAAACGCGCGTCGCTCGCCATGGTCGCGCCCCTTGCCCTCTCCCCGGCCTTCCGCAGGGCTATTGCCGCCGCCTCTTCCCTGAGTATCTGTCCGGTCGCGATGCCGACCGTCTTCGTGCCTTTGGATATGACTATGGCGTTCGACTTCGTATATTTCGCTATCTTGTTCCCGAATATGAGCGAGCTCTCTTCCTCTGCGGAAGGCGCCCTCTTCGTCACCACCTGTAGCCCCTTTTCGCCGATCAGCTTCAGGTCCGTGTCCTGGACAAGGAAACCTCCGATGACCTTCTTATAATCCATCTCTTTGTCGCTCCCATCCTTCAGTTTAGGGAGCTCGAACATCACAAGGTCATCTTTCGCGGAAAATATATCGATCGTATCCCTGTCGAAATAAGGGGCTATCACCGACTCGATGCGCACGGATCTCGTCTCATCCATGATGAGCCCGGCCAGGGCCCTGTCGACCCTGCCGTTCACAACGACCGTTGTGCCGAAAAGCCCCTGCCTGTCGCAGTCCAATGCCTCCGTGAAGGCGGCCGATATGGAATCTGCCGATGATGCGCCGCACGGGTTGGTGTGCTTCACAAAGATGACGGTGGGCAGGTCGAAGACCTTTATCATCTCGATGGCCGTATTAGCGTCTATAAGGATGTTGGAGGAGACCTCCCTGCCGCGCAGTTTTCTGGCATCGCATATCCCGGTGCCGTTGGAGGACGGGTCCCTGTAAAGCGCCGCCTTCTGGTGATGGTTCTCACCCATATACACGTCGTAGACCTTTTCCAGCTCCAGCTTCATTACCCGCGGGAATTTCTCCCTGCCCTCTCTTTTGACCGGGACCTTATTCGCCGCGGCATCTTTGACCCTTGCCATCGATAGTCTCCTTATCCAGTTATAGCCGGTTCCTGCCGGTCGCGTCCTGATTGTGGTGTATCCCCAGCTTGCGCCTCGTCTGCCTGCGGTGTTCGTTCAGCTTCTCGACCGTCGTCAGGTACATCTCGGCTACCTTCGCCGTCTTCTCCGGCGTGCTGAAGTTTATCCTGTCCCACTCATAGGCGCGCACGATCTTGAGCTCGAACGGCGTGAATTCGTCCGTAGTTATGAACCCCTCCCCGTAACCGAAGAAGCCGTCGTCCAGGAATGAAAAGTTGGCAGGCAGGAGCCCCTTCTCTTTCGCGATCCTGTAGAGGTCTGTGCCGGGCTGCGGGGTGGCGATATGAAAATGGGTGACATCGAACTGCATCTTTTCCGCGAACCTGAAGGTCTCCAGTATCTCATCCCACGTCTCCCCGGGAAGGCCTATCACGAAATTGGCCCCTATATCCATCCCTGCATCACGGCACATCTTGACCACTTTAGGGATGAGGTCGAGCTTGAACGGCTTCCTGATTATCTTCGTCAGTACCCTGGTGTTGCCGGATTCGACCGAGATTATTATCTTCGAGCAACCGCTCCGCTTCATCATCGCGAGAAGTTCCGGATCGAGATGCCATGCCGATACGTTCGCGTGGTGCCAGGTAAGCTTCGGGTTCTTCTTCCTGCGCTCTATGATCCCCTCTATTATCTTCTCAACGCGTTTCCTGTCATACAGGAAGAGGTCGTCTATAAAGATGAAATGGTTTATGTCGTATTTCGCCATGAGCCAGTCCATATCGCTCAAGACCTTCTCTGCCGAATAGAAAAGGAGGCCCCTTCCCTGCAGCACCTTGTTGGCGCAGAAGACGCAGTTGTGCGGGCACCCGCGGGAGGTCATCATGGAGAACGTCTTCCCCCGCCCGTTCGCCATGAAATCCATGTGGACCTGATCAAGGTAAGGCGAAAGGTCCATATAGGAATAGTCGGTGTCTCTCAATTCCGCGAGGCGCATATCATCGGCCGTTATGGGGTTTATGCGGACATTGCCATCCCCGCCCCTGTACGCGATGCCCTTCGTATCCTTTGCGGCCTTATCGTTGCCGCCGAGCGTGATCTTCATGAACTCATTCAACCGTGTCTCTGCCGGGCCTATGAATACGTAAGAGAGATTTTTGTCCCTCTCCATCGCCTCTTTGGGAAGGAGCGTAGGATAGGACCCTCCCAATATGGTCAATATGCCCGGGAAGAGAGAGCGGGCTATCGCGAATATCGCGTGGAACTGCCTCGAATATTCCATCGAGACGCCGGAGACCAGTACCGCGTCCGGCTTAAGGTCGCGCAACTTATTTTTTACCGCTTCCTCGGACATGTCTTTGCCGTTCGCGTCCAGGATGCTGAAGTCGTACTCATCCTTCAGCAGGGCCGTTATGACGAACGCGCAATTGTTGGCTATCATCCACGGCCGTTTCCCGTACCACCTGGTATTGGGTATCACCAGGACCACTCTCTTCTTCATAGACGAATCAATGCCCATGCCTCTTCTCCGCCTTTCGCTGTATATGCATCACCCGATAAGGGGCGGTAAAAAATTACTGCCCGACCGCCTTCTGTACAATGCCCTGTAATATATGCCCCACCGTTTAAATACCAGGACGGGCAGCGCGAATATCGACACCCAGAAACGGCAGTAACGGCATATCACATAAAGTATCCGGGACGGCACCTTCTCGTACCATCTCTCTTTCCACAGATCGAACCTCTCATATGTCCATTTATAATAGTACGCGGCATTCTGGGTGTAGTCCTTACGGCTTGCCTTATCCTTCCCCTCGCGGTATGCGGCGCGCAGGAAGCGGATGTGCGAGACGGGGTTAAGATAAAAGATAAGGTCGCGCATCTCTATGCCCGAAGGCCGGAGGATCGCCAGGGAGAGCAGCATCCGGTTCCATACGGAATCGTTCCTGTAATATAGCGGGTCGTAACCATATTTAAGGCACAGGTCTAAGGATATCCCCTCGAATACGAATATCTCTATCTTCGGATGGATCTTCTGCCAATCCTTAGACAGGACCCTCTTATATGTGCCTGTGACGGCCGGCATATTATATATCTCGTGACCCCACCACGGCTTTCCGTCGAAAGTCGTCGTGAGCATCGAATCCGAAAACCCTATGTCCAGCACCCGGGAGACGCTCTTCATCACGCCCTCCAGTTTCAGCGCCAGGTCCTCGTGCCTTATAAAATATATGCGCCCCGGTTTCGCCACCGACTTCAGCTCGCGCATCCTGTCGAAGACGTGCCTGTTCAGATTATATGACGCATCGGCCCTGTATATCATGCAGTCCGTTTCGTTAAGTTTCACCCTGTCCACTTTCAGCAGGAGGTCATGGATACGGTGTATCTTGGACCTGGGGTCCCGGACCATCCCCAGGATGACGGCATCCGGAAAGTCGGCCATGAACTCTTTCAGGTACTCGTAAACATGATGGTGCCACAGGAGGACCGATTTTTTCGATATATCCTCGCCCTTGCAGAGCGCATAGGCATAATGGACCGCGAGGAAGAATGTCCTGCGTTCCACCTTCTGCCCCGCGAGCATATAGGCAAGATAAGACCTGAAGGCCGTTTCGTCGATCTCTATATGCTCGTCCTTGTTCTCACCCAGCGTCTCCAGGCCGCTCAGGCCCGGTATCCTCCGCGAGTCGATCACGGAGGCGTGCTTGACGCAAAACTTCTCTATTATGGCTTTCCACGTCCAGTCGGCGGCAAGCTCTTTTTTCCATGTGTCCCAGTGCGGGTAGAAATAGAGCATGGGATAGGCGGGTATATTGTACAGGGCCGGATGGCCGTCCAGGTAACTCTGGAAGAGCTTGGACCCTCCGTCATTGGCTGATATGAGACAGACCGGCCTCGGCACCATGAAATCGGTAAATCGTGGCGCTACCATCTGTCTCCTGGTCCTATCTGTGATCATCTGCGTTCTCTCTGTGATAATCTGCGTAAAAACGCGTTTATCCCTTCGGCATCCCCATAATCCGGCGACCACGGCGCAAGTTCGCTCTCGTTCCTTATAAAAGGTCCGCGCGTTGTCTCATGTACTATGACAAATTCCGTGTTCGGCACCACCGTATGCCAGAGCTCATCGGCCATCCTGTAAAAGAACGTCAGGCCGCTTCCTGCGGGCCCCATCTCCACTCTCCTCATAACCTTACCCCGCCTGTCGAAGAGGGCTACGGTCATCCTGCCTTCGATGACGTGGAACGATTCGCTCTTATCGCTATGCCTGTGCGGCCTCGCATAGGACCCCTTGCAGAAGGCGATCACCATCTCGTGCACCTTATCGGCGTGGTCCTTATGCAGGCAGAGGCGCGCCCTCTTCAGGTCCGACTTAGCGGCCTCTTTCTTCAGGCGGCGGATATCTTCATCTCTGATCTCTATTATCCCGCTTTTACAGAATGTTACCGGCCCCTTACCTGCCTTCATCGAAAAATCTCCTGATAGCCCGGGCCACATATATGACATCGCTATCTTTCATCTTCTCGTGGCACGGTATACACAATACCTCTTTGACGAGCCGTTTGGCGTTAGGGACACGGCTCTTAACCGCATACCGGAATGCCGGTTGTCCGCACATGAGATACGGGTGCTGTATCTTCGTCTCTATCCCGCAGGATGCAAGGAACGACCTGAGCGCATCCCTCTTCCCGGTCCTTATCGTATATGTATAGTAGACGTCCCTTTCGCCGGATCTCTCTTTCGGCAGGTCCACCACACCTTTCAATAGATGAGCGTACCGGGCCGCTATATTGCGCCTCCGCCGTATCACATCATTCACCCCGGGCAGGCGCTTTAGCAGTATCGCCGCCTGTATCGTGTCCAGCCGCCCGTTGAGGGACGATTCTATGCATCTCTCTTTATTGACCGTACCGTTATAGCGCAGTATGATGAGCCGCTCATAGATATCTTTCCGGTCGGTGACCACTATACCTGCCTCGCCGCATGCGGCGAAGACCTTCATCGGATTCAAGCTGAAACAGCCGGCGTCGCCGAATGAACCCGCCATACGGCCGCGATAAAGGGCGCCGAATGCCTGCGAGGCATCTTCTATTATGAGGAGACCGTGCCGTTTCGCTATCTTCAAAAGCCATGGCATATCGCAGACCTTGCCGGTGTAATGTACGGGCATGATCGCCTTCGTCCGGGACGTGATCAATTTTTCTACGCTGTCCGGGTCTATATTGAGATCGTCCCGTATGTCCGCGAATACTGCCCTTGCGCCTGTCAGGGCGACGGCATTGGCTGTAGCTATCCAGGAGAGCGCCGTCGTTATCACTTCATCCCCGGGCCCTATCCCTAAACTCTTCAGCGTCAGGAAGAGCGCGTCCGTGCCTGAATTGACGCCTACGGCATACTTCCGGCCGCAACGGGATGCGATCTTCCGCTCGAGCGTCTCCACTTCAGGGCCGTTTATGATACGGCCGTGGAAGAGCACACCCCTGACTGCGCCGATGATCTCTTTTCGGTCCCTTGCACTTTCCACCCTGAGGTCCAGGAAAGGTATCTTTCTATTCATGGGACGAGTCCTATGACAAAGTAGTACCAGGCCATCTTCGGGAAGCCGGTATGGACCATCTCGTCGTTCATGGAGAATGCGAGCGTCCTCCCGAAATAGTTCTCGACCAGGTCCGTGAGCTCCTTCTGGTCATAGCACTTCACATGGGATGCCCTGCTCACCGCGCTCTGGAACTTATATGAGTATATGCTCGGGGTCCCGATTATGGCCATGCCCGTCGGCTTCAGATGTCCGGCCATCTTGGATATCAGCCGTTTTGCCTGGGGTGCGGTCATATGTTCTATAACGTCCATGGCGACGACCACGTCATACTTGCCGGACGGACTATAGTCGAAGAAGTCCTCCTTCAGGAATGTCACGTTCTTACGCCGGTTTATCTTCCGCGCCGCCTTGAGCTCGTACTCCTTCAGCTCGAGGCCGGTGACCTTGGCGCTATGCTGCCCGAGGAATATCGTCCCGAGACCGGAACCGCACCCTACCTCAAGGACCGTATCGGTCTTCTTGATGAGCCGGGCGACGAACTTATAACGCGCCAGGCGGATCAGGAATTGGAGAAGGTTATCATGGACGAAGTGGCCGTACTCCTGGGAGAGCGTGACCTCCGGATAATCCTCGTACTCCTCCACCACGAGCCGCTCAAAGAGTTTCGCCTTCTTATTGTACTTGTCTATGTCTATCTTGCCCACGGGGTCACTCCCTTCCTTTCCTTTAATATATTTGCGGAGTCCGCGTCATCCAGTGGACGAACCTGTTGGCATCGTCCTTCTCTGCCTTCCTGTAGAGATACATCATGAGCTCATAGGGTCTCGTATCGTTCCTCAATACGACCCTGCGCGTCAGGGTGTAGCAGAAGTCCAGCAAACGCGCGGGGTCTACGTACAATTTGTCCTTGTCCTGATAGTCGACCCTTCCGGAGAAGACGTCGAACGCAAGGGCGCCTCTCGTCAAAGAGAACATCTTCTTCACCATAGCCTGCATATACTCTACAGGATCACCGTTAGTGGGCCGCAACTGGACCGTGGCGGCGCAAAAGACATAATCGTATTGTTCATCAAAACGTTCCGTCAGGATGTCCTTACACAGGAAGTTGTCTTTCGGCAACCTCTTTTGAGACGCCTTTATCATGTCCGGGTTGATGTCTATACCCGTATATTTTCCCTTCCACCCGTAGCTCCTGAGGTAGTCGCAAAGGAACCCCAGGCCGCACCCAACATCGAGGAGAGAGCTCTCCTTTGCCATCGGCTCTATGTCCGCCAGGAGGGCATACCTGTCCGTCTGCTGCCTGTCGGACCTGTATACGAGCGCCTCCTTCGTCGGACCGTACTCTTTCAGGCGGCCGGAATAGTAGGTGTTCATCTCCCGCTTACTTTTTTCGTCCATGGGCTTCTTCCTTTCATCTCTTTTTTTATACAAAAGCAAGGTGCTCGTTATCCGCGTCGAGATATTCCAATATCATCTTATTCTTTTCGTTCGCGACACAGTGGTGGTTGCAGTGGATAGACGGGTTTATCTTAAAGAACGCGTTCTTATCCGAGAACCAGAAATCCCTGAACCGGCAATCTCTTATGGAACCGATAAGACCCTCTTCCAGGTTGTACGCCTTGTCCTGGCACGGGTATATGTTAAGGTCTGCCCCTATCACCGGCAGTATCTGGAGATACGGGCACCATGTATGGGCTTTCCTGAACTTTTCATCGAGCTCATGGTACGAGTCGTTTATCTCAAAAGTCCCGTCCGCAAGGTCGCCCGCCGCCTTCCTAATCTCCTCTTTGACCTTATCGAATATCGGCCTGTGATATAAGTTATTCTCGGCGCCGTCATTACTCGTTATGCACGGGGAGGCCTTCACGCTGTCGACGCCTATATCTTTCAAGAGCTTCATAAATCCGTAGAGATGGCCTGCGTTCGTCTTATCGATTATTATGCTCACGCCCAGATAGCATCCGCCTCCGAGCTTCTTGAATCCCTTCATATTCTTTATCACTTTTGCGAATTCGCCTTCAGGGACGCCCCTATACGAAGAATAACTTTTGTCATCCCACCCGTCCATGGATACCCTGAGCCATGTGCCTCTCGAGGAGAATACCTCGGCCGTCTCCCCCGTCAGCCGGGAACCGTTCGTTAAGGCGGCGAACTTTACGGCTGTCCCGGATATCTTCTTTACCGCCTTGAGGAGGTACGGGTAGCAGAACGGGTCCCCTCCGCCCGAGAAGGTGACCGCCTTCACACCCATCCCGGCTATGTCGTCGATCATCTCCATCATCTTTGCTTCCGGTATGTGGTCCGTCTTGACCATATCCTTCCCGAGCTGAAGATCATCGGCCCTATACGCGCAGTAACTGCAGTTATGGCCGCAGACGTTCGTCGGCTTTATCCTTATATGAAGGGGCGCCATTATCTTATCCGCGCTCAAGGGAAGAGAATCGAGCTTATCCTTGAAGTGGAATATCTTCGTGCGCGTGTAGAGGAGCCCCTTCTTCCGCGCGCGCTTCCCTTTACTCGCCTTTTCCTTATTCAAAGTATATGAACTCATAGTCCCCGCTGTATCCGGATCTGTCGAATAACCATACCCACGATGCCGGACTGAAAAACGCCTCGCACGTCAATGCCCAGCACTGCAGGTTGAACAGCTCCGCTTCGTTCCTGTAGCTCTCAACGGCTACGTATTTATCCCTGCCTACCCTCTCGATCTCCTTCAGGGCCGGCGCCAGATCCTTCACCTGCAGGTTGTGAAGGGTCGTTATCGATATCACAAGGTCAAACTCCTTATCCTTGAACGGGTATAGCTCTTCGGCCCTGTGGACGAATAGCTCGCCCCTTATCTCCTCTTTTGCATTCTCTATCGCGTATCTGGATATGTCGAATCCGGCGATCCTGGAACCGGGGAGGAGCCGTTTGAGCTCATAGAGCAGAAAACCCTTGCCGCATCCGACGTCGAGGATCTTCGCGTCCTTCTGGAGACGATAGTGCTTTATCATCTCCTCTGCCACCGCCTTCCACCTGCCGTCGTACCTGTAGCCGCCGTACCCGTATCGCCTGTCGCCGTCCCAGTAATCCTTGCCGTACTCTTTGGCGACCTTCATGCAATGGACCTTATCGTCGGTCATCCTGCCGACATAATCCCTCTTCGTCTTCTTATGTAACGGCGTTATGAAATTCACCGGTTTTCCCATATTCACCGCCCCAGTAGTTTCTTCGCCGCGCGTACGATATCCGTCTTTGAGAGGCCATTCATCTCTTTCATCTCCTGATATGTCCCGTATCCGGATGGGAATACCCCTTCCAGTCCCAGCCGTTTAAATTTAAAGGAAGGGTCTTTCCCCTCTTCCAATACGGTCTCCGCCACTATACTACCGAGGCCGCCGAGTATCGTATGCTCCTCTACGGTCAGTATCGCACCCGTCTCGGCCGCCGCTTTGAGGATGATCGCCTTATCGATCGGCTTTACGGTATGTATATTTATCACCCTGGCGGAGATACCGCCTCTCTTCAATTCTTCCGCTGCCTGAAGGACATCATGTACTATACCGCCTGTAGCGATGATGGCTATATCGTCCCCGTCCCTCAGCGTGACCCCCCGGCCCGGTTTGAAACCATATGCCTTATCATATATCTTTGGCGTGCCTCCTGTGGCAAGGCGTATATATACAGGCCCGTCTATCCCGGCTGCCGCAGAGGTCACTTCCCTGGCCTCAATAGGATCGGCCGGAGAGAATATCGTCATCTCCGGGAGGGACCGCATGATAGATATATCCTTCGTCGCCTGATGCGTTGGGCCCAGCGTGCTGTATACAAAACCGACGCCTATCCCGACCAGCTTCACGTTCATCTTCTGGAGGCAGACGTCATTCCTTATCTGCTCAAAAGCCCTCATTGTGAGGAAGCAGGCGATGGTGTACGCGAACGGTATCTTCCCACATGCGGCCAGGCCTGCGGCGACGCTCACCATATTCGCCTCCGAGATACCGAAGTTCAAAAATTGGCCGGGCAGCTCCTCCCTGTACCTGTCATAGACGATCGCGCCGTTGTCCGCCACAAGGGAGAGTATCCGCTTATCCTTTTTAGCCAGTTCGTAAAGAGCGGCCACGTATGCGTTCCTCATTGCCGGGGCCCCTCAAGCGTATCCATCTCAAGCTCTCTGCATATCATCTCGGTCTCTTTCCTGTCGGGCAGGCGGAAGTGCCAGATCGGCACGTTCTCCATGAAGGAGACACCCTTACCCTTTACCGTATGCGCTATTACCAGATTCGGCTTTCCCCTGACGAACGGCACTGACGCGAACGTCTTTCGGAGTTCAGGTATATTATGTCCGTCCACTTCTTTCACCGCCCAACCGAAGGCCTTCCACTTATCGGCCAGGGGCTCGAGCGATATTATATTCTCTATCCTGTCCATCGCCTGCAGTTTATTGTAATCGATGATGACGGTAAGGTTATCGAGCTTATGCTGCGGCGCGAATAACGCCGCCTCCCATACCGATCCCTCCTGGCATTCCCCGTCGCCCAGTAGTACAAATACCCTGTAATCCTTCTTATCCATCTTCGCCGCGAGCGCCATCCCCATCCCGAACGGGAAGCCGTGTCCCAGGGCCCCGGTAGATGCCTCGACCCCGGGCACCTTGTGCATATCGGGGTGTCCCCCCAGGATGGTGCCGCGCCTTCCGAATGTATCGAGATGGCTCTTATCAAAAAATCCGCTGTCCGCAAGGACCGCGTATAGCGCAACGCCTGCATGGCCTTTGCTCAGTATGAACCTGTCCCTCGCGGGGTCCTTCGGCCTTTTAGTATCTATCTTCAGGATGCCGTTATAAAGGACCGTGAGTATCTCTACTATCGAAAGCGAGGCGGGTATGTGGCCGCCGCCGCCTTTACAGATCGTCTTTATTATGACCTGCCTGATATCCCTTGCCCTGGTCCTGAGGTCCGCCGTATTCATCGTTCTCATTTAAGTTTTATCGCCTGCATCGTCTTTATATTATAGTAACGTATATCGGTCATCGGCTCGGGTATCCTGCCGTCGGCGAACGCCTCCTTCAGGTCCGTTATCGCGTCTTTTATCGTGCGGCGCGCGGAGAAACCGAGCTCGCGCATTATCTTCTCGGAAGATATGTGATAGGACCTGTTATCGTCGGTCGGCTCCGTCACTATCTCAAGCTTTTCGTCCTTTACGACATTCGTGACTATCCTGGCTATATCCTTCACCTTCTGGTTCTCGAACCCCGCGTTGAATACCTTGCCGGCGATCTTCTCTTTGGGATATTCGAGCGTCTTCACATACAGGTCGGTGACATCGTCGATATGTATATTGGGCCTCTTCTGTTCTCCGCCGAATACGGTGATCCTCCTTTTGTTGACGGCATGGTTGGTCAGTATATTCACCGTGAGGTCGAGCCGCTGGCGCGGAGAATAGCCGCAGACGGTCGCCGGGCGCAGGACGAGGACGGTGAAGCCGCTGTCATGCGCCTTCAGGAGGTACTCCTCGCACATCGCCTTATATTTCGAATAGTCGGTCAAAGGTTCAAGGGGCAGGTCTTCCGTCACGTTCTCCTGGGCCTTTACCCCGTAAACGCTGGAAGACGACGCGAAGACGAACCTCTTGACCAAAGCTTTCTTGGCGGAATCTATAAGAGCCAGTGTTGCATCATAATTTATGCTCTTCCCGAGCGCCGGGTCCAGCTCAAAGCTCGGGTCATTAGATATGCACGCCAGGTGTATCACGGCGTCGCAGCCGGCGAGCGCCTTTTCGACGAGCCCCCTGTCCCGTATATCGCCCTTTATCTCTTCAAGGTTCGGGTTATCCCCGACCGCCTTCAGGACGTCTTTCCCGTAAATATAGAGGTCCAGCACCCTGACGTGATACCCCCTGTCGAGGAGCTTGGGGACCAGCACCGCCCCCACGTAACCTGCGCCTCCCGTGACCAGGACGTTCTTTATGATCTCTCTCATGGCTTCATCTTCCCGCAGGGCTCGGCTCGAGCGCCTTACCCATTATCTTGTCTATCTCCTTCATGACCGTCTCCGGCTTTATAAGCTCCATACAATTCTCTTTATAATGGATGCACTTATTGACACGGCACGGGAACTCTTCGCACTTCAGGTCTTCCGGATGCACTATGGAGCCCAGGCCGTACAGGTAATTTTCCCCGTGCGGGGTGGGACCGAATAATGCGACCGTCGGCTTCTTCAGGGCGATGGCTACGTGCATCCCGAAAGAGTCGTTCGTAACTACAAGCCTGCAGGAGCTTATCCATTCGAAGTACTTTTCGATGCTCTCCAGTCCCTGCTGCCACGATACGGTATATCTTTTGCCTATGATCGCCTCCAGCTTCTTCCAGGCGTCCATCGGCCATGCCTTGAGAGGCCACTTGTTGCCGACCTCATAGTTGAAACCTATATCGTACTTATTCTTCGACCTGGGCTTATACCCAAGGATGTACTCTTCGCCGTCCCATTTTGCGCCTACCATCTCGAAGAGCCCCTCCTGCCAGTAGGCCGCCGCCTCTTTCTTCTTCTCCGCGTTCCGGCATATATCGAGCACGCTGTGCGACCCGTCATAGGCCTCGGCGTCCCCCGTCTTGGCGTCGAACCTGAACCCGTAACGCCTCCACGCGTTTATCGAATCGGCCAGGGCGCACAGCCCCGGGACCTTCTCCAGGTTGACCACGGTGTCGAAGCTCTCCGACTGTATCTGGAGCACGGAACTTATATTGTATATGAGGATCCTGTCTATGTGCGGATTGCCCTTCAGTATGGGGTACGCCTTCTCGTCCACGAGCCACGTGACGTGGTTATCTTTGTACAGGTTCAGGATCACCGTGGACCTCAGGACGTCGCCGTAACTCGTGACGTTCGATATCTCCGGGGCGAGCGTCTCCGAATACCCCACCTTGATGATCAATACCTTATGTTTCTTCTGCTGCACCATCTTTTCACCTCTTCGTTTTGGAGAACTGTATGTCCACAGACGTGTAACCGTACTCCTGATTGTGGTTCGTCTTTACCTTTACGTCGCATTCGCTGCACAGGCCGTAATTGTCGCAACCGAGATGCCCGGCCGGGAAGGCGAACTCCGGGTCCATGATATTGCCCAGCGCCGAGGCCCGGCGGTTAAAATAGAGGTCCGAGTGGCAGCGGTATATATTCCCGTCCGGGGCTATCGGGACTACCGTATTCCTGCAAAATACCTTCTTCCCCTTACGCGTGCCTGCCGAGGCATCGGGGTAGAGGAAAGTGCCGTATACTTTTCCCTCCCAGTTCCCGAGAAATTCCTTAGGCCTGACCTCGACGCCGAACCTCTCCGCATACTCTCGTATAGAAGCTATCTCTTCCGTGCAGGAAGGATCGGTCAGGTAATATAGCCCGATCTTCAATATCGTCTTCAGCTCGGCGATGCGCCCGATCAGCTCCTTATAGTCGTTCTGCCCCTTATGATAGCTCACCCTTATGGTCGGATACGGGGCAGGGCGCCTGTTCCACTCGAGCGTCTTAAGCTCCTCGAATCTTTTCTTATCCAGAAAACCCGGTAGCGCGGTCAGCACATCCATCTTGTGGCGGACGCCTTCGAGTATCTGCCATATCCCATCGTACAGGAACGGCTCTCCCCCCTGAAGCGTTATCGGGATGCCTTCCGGCAATTCGAGCCGGTTCAGGGCCCCTATCCACTCACCGGGGCCAAGGGTCCGTATCGCGTTCTTCCCGAATGGAGAACCGTGGTGCTTCGTGATACAGTAAGGGCAAGACAGGTGGCACCTGTCCGTGAGATAGACGCCCACATAATCATAATCTTTAGGTATAGTTATAGGTTTCATGTTCATTGTTATAATAATCTGTATATTATATGGTATATACCGCCATTTTTCAACCCGCGTCTCTAGCGCGAGGCGCCGGAGAGGTCCATGTCACTGTCGGCAAAGGTCAGGAACCAGTTCTCCTTCCTGCCGGCCAGGTCCATATCTATGCCGCATTCCGCGTTCTCCACTATGAGACGCGGCTTGGAAGGCACCCCGATAAAACCGGACCTAATGAGCGCCTTTTCGAAATTTCTGTGCATCATATTGCACCATATCATCCCTATATCCGGCCTATCCCTGTAATGGTCTATGGCAAAACCCAATAGAGCCATGACCGTATCGGGATCCGAGGCCCCTGCAAAGAGATCGGATATGACACCCACCTTAAGGCCGCGATATTCCCCGTCACGCAGGACTATGTATCCTCTGGTCCTGCCCGTATCGGCCGAGGCTGCCTTGAATATCCCGTAACGCCGGTACGGCTGGTCCACGAACCGCCAGTTCAGATTGGCCATGTCCCTCTTAACGATGACAGGAAAACCGTGTGACACTTCATCCCACAGGCGGTCGAACGATTCATCAAAACGGTCTATCCCGGTTATGGTAATATCTTTCCTGTATCCGCGAACGGCTCTCCATATAACTGACGGCGCGCGAAGGACGCGCACGATCACGGGAGGAAAGACCGCCAGGAACCGGGCAAGGGCCCTGTTCCGCACCTTGAGACGCAGGATATCTTCCCACCTATTGACGGATATATACAAAGGTATCCGGCCCACATCGATGAAACCCATCTTCCTGAATAACCCGTATGAGCTTTCGTTCAACCCGGCGGCCAGGAATATAGCCCCGTTCTCTTTTATATCCCGCATAAGCACCCTGGCCATAAAGGTCCCTATGCCCATATTGCGTACCGTCTGAAGGACTATCATGTCCCTTCCCCAGACGACCGGATAACACCGGTCTTTACATTTCAGTGCGGCCGGGATGATGCCGAGATGGCCGACTATCTTCCCGTCTCGCCTATCCCTGCATAACCAGGCTGTCCTTGCGTCTTTTGCGTTCGGATTTTCGGCGGCGAACCATCTCCAGCGTTTCGTGACCTCATCGCCGTCTTCGAAGTCGGCGGCGTTAAAACGGCCGGCGTACGCGCTTTTGAGAAAATCGAGGACATCGCCGCCGACGTCCGGACCCGCCGGCTCCACCTTATACCTCTTCACCGTCATATCACTCCCCACGCCGCCCTCCGTCGAAGTGGTATCTCTTGGCGCCAAAGCGCTGGTACAGCGCGTACCAGTCATAGGCGCCGGCGAGGTGCTTCGCAAATTCATCTCTCGTATCGAGCCATGAGATGCGGTTCCTGCGCATCAGGAACGGGTCCAGGCCCACGGAGTTACTGCCAAAGATCGCCGTATATGCCCCGGAGAACCCTGCTGCCTTCACCTTCTCTATTACGCCTTTGTTGTAGCTCCCGACGTGGCCGAAGGGATAGGCGAAGAGCCCGGGGGCCTCGCCCAATATATCTGCCAGGCGCTTCCTGGAGCCCGTTATCTCCTCTTCCAGCCGGGCTTCGTCGAGCTGCGTAAGCGCCCTGTGGGTCATGCCGTGGCACCCGAAATCTATTATGCCGGAACGCTTCATATCTTTAACCTCGGAAATGGATAATGCGCGTTCGTCGGCGGACCTGTCACGCAGAAAATCGGCAGTGAGAAAGACGGTTGCGGGAAAATTGTATTTTTTCAGCACCGGGAACGCATTCGTGTAGTTGTCCCTGTACCCGTCGTCGAACGTTATCACTACGGCGCGGGGCGGCATGGTCTTTCCCAGCGTAAGATAGCGGACCGCCTCTCCGGCGCTTATCACATTATATTTATGGTCGGTAAGATATCCCATCTGCCAATCGAAGGCCTCTTTTGAGATCGTCTCTTCGGCCCATTCGTTATCGACGGGCCTGGCGGTGACCGAATGGTAGACGAATGCCCTGAACCCGGCCCCGCTGCCGGCCGCAACCTTCTTCGGGTTATAGAAGAGGTCGCCGATAGAGATCCGCCAGCGTTTCTTCAGGGGTACATCCTTCAGGTCCTTAGCTATCATCGCATCGCCCCCTCTATTACGGCCGACAGTCTCTCCATATAACCGTCGAGAGAATGGCGGGCGGCCGTCTCCATCGCCTTCTCTCTCAGGGAACCTTTGCCTGAGGCCGAGAGAAAATAGTCGATGTGCTTCAAAAATTCCTCTTTCCCCCCGGCGATCTTTATGACATCGCCGTAATCTTTAAGGTCCGGCAGTGAAGTCGATACGACCGGCACGCCGCATGCTATATACTCATAAAATTTGTTGGGCGAGACCTCATCCATAAAGCTGTTCACTTTGTAAGGGATTATCCCGACGTCCATGCCTTTCAGGAGGCCCGGGACGGTCTGAGGCTCCCTGTATCCGAGGAATACCGCATTGGGCATACCGTTCAACTTTTTAAAGCTCCTCGCCTTCCCGGTGACCGGTCCTATGAATATGAACGACCATTCTCTCCGCGCGTCGACCAGGTACTCCAAAAGGTCCGTATCGTAGAACGCGTCGTCGAAATATCCCACTATCCCGATCCTGGGACGGCTGTTGTCCGGGAGGAGCGGGCTCCGGCCGGAGGCGCCGGCGCCGTCGGGGGCGGAGTACCTTGCCTCTACCGCCGACGGTAGATAGAACGTCTTTTTACCGATCGACTCGAACCTCTTCAGGAGCGAACGCGTCTGAGCCACGACGAGATCGGCCGCCCCGGTCAAGGCGCTCTCCATATCCATAACGGTGCGCCGTCTCAGTGCATTATTCTTCTCGGCCGGATAATTTGCCGCGCAATGATATACGGTGAAAGATCTGTCCAATCCGTTCACGAAATCTATGGCATAAGGCACGAACGCCCAGAGGATGACATCCCTGGCGGAGGCGCCGGCCAGGGCCGTCCTTATATCCGCGGCTATCGTACGCTGGTTAATGACATTTACGGCTCGCGCGTAGTTATTGAACGGCAAACCCGGCCGCGGGTGATAGATGGTAAGGTTATCGCTCACCTTCTCGAAGACGCCCCGCCCTTTCGAGCTGTAATCTATGTATGAGGCACCGCGCAGCCAGCAGTGCGCGAACGAGGGCTGATATTCTATGTAGATGACTTTGTTCGTCCTGGCAAAGGCGGTCATCGCCCGCTGCGTTATACCCCAGTTGCGGCCCCAGTTCGTGCCGGAATAACATACGATCGTCTTGCCGCTAAGCATTATCGTCTATCCTTATGTATTTCCGCATAAAGGTCCGCCAGTTCCTCCCGTTCGGCCTCCTGGAAGAGGCCGTTAGCCCGGCGCATGGCATGGCCGGAGATGAGGTCCCGGAAAAATAATGCCAGGAGCCCTTTCACCACGAACGTGAATTCTTCCGTGAAAGGGATACCCGACCTTTTGAACGACATGATGAAGTCGCGCATCCTCCGGCCCCGGCCGTCCTTAAGTTTCGAACGGAATATCATCTGTTTCTTCAGGTGGTACTTGCGGCATTCCCGGCTCATGAGGTCCTTATTCTTTTCGTATACCATGGCATAGTTATCGAGCGTCCGCTCCGTCCAATCGCTTATATTGGCGGTATGCCACCTGTAGACACATAAAAATTCGGGCACGACGCCTATCCTGTATATGCGGGCGACACGTATCCAGAAATCCCAGTCGTGGCAGCTCGAAAGGTCTTCGCTCAGGTATCCGACCTTCCCGAATATCGATGAGCGCACCATCGCGAACGAGAAACTTCCCATAAAATTGTCCCAGAGCATGTCGTCGAAAGATATCGCCTCCTGTTTCCTCACCTTCACCGTGCGGCCGTCCTTTTTGATGATAAAATAGCATGAGACCGCGGCGATATCCGGGTGCGCCCTGAAGAAATCGACCTGGGCATTAAGCTTGCCCGGCATCCATTCGTCATCGTCGTCCAGGAAGGCGATGTACTCACCCGACGCCTTTCTTATGCCTGTGTTCCTGGACGCCGCGCCGCCCCCCGGCTTTTCGTTCCTTATATATACGAGCCCCGGGACCTTCTCCCTTAAGGCCATGACCGACCCTGCGGTATCATCATCCGATGCGTCATCGACCACTATGAGCTCTATCTTCTTATAGGTCTGTGCCAGCACGCTCTCTATCGCCCTTTCCAGAAAAGAAGACCTGTTCCTGGTCGGTATGATCACCGAGACGAGCGGGGAACCGTTGCCTTTAACTGCGCTGTCCAATTCTCTCTCCTCTGAAGACATCTTTGTACCACATTTCGAATATTGCCAGGTTGTAAACGAATTGCCTGTGGCCGGCAGCCTGTCTGCTCTCCCTTACCATCGTCCTTATCTTATCCGCGCGGAAGACCTCTTCCGTCACCTGAGACATATCATCTTCGAAGACGCCCGCCTCGGACAATATGTTATTGGAAAGCCAGAAGAATACCGGTCCGCCGAACCCCGCCTTCGGCCTGTCGAGGACGCTCTCAGGCAGTACGCCGGACAGGGCTTTCCTCATGGACCCCTTCAGCCGTCCGCCCTCCAATTTTAAACGCGAAGGTATCGAGGCCATAAGTTCCACTATCCTGTGGTCCAGAAGCGGCACCCTGCCCTCCACGGAATGGGCCATCGTCATCTTATCCAGGAGGAAGAGCAGGTCATCGACGAGATACGTCTTCAGGTCAAATCTCATCAATCGCTCCGCGCGCGGCATGGAGACGAGCGAATCGAAACGATCCCCCATCGTCCCTTCGAATGCGTCGAGCAGGTCTTCGAACGACGCCTTCTCTCTCAGGAGACCGTCCATCTGCACGGCGGACATGCTGCCTATGTGCGAGAGATAACCGAGCGACCCTTTCCCGGATCTGAGCGCAGACGACAGGCGCATGGGCCTGTGTAAAAAAGAGATTGCGGCGTCCCTTATCGGCCTTGCCGTATCTTTCATCGCCTGTCCCGGTCCGCCCGTAAGATACCTGGGGTACCCGCCAAATACCTCGTCGCCGCCGGTCCCGTTCAGTATGACCTTTACGCCGGCCTCGCGCGCAAGTTCCGAAAGGAGGAACGTCGGTATGGCCGCTGAATCGCCTATAGGCTCATCCATGTGCCGGATGACGCGCCCGAGGTTTCTCTTGACCACATCCGGAGTCACGAATAGTTCGGAGTGTCTTGTATCGAAGAGGCGCGCCACCTCTCCGGCATACGGCCTTTCATCTATATAATGGCCCTCGTACCCGACCGCGAAAGTCCTCAGGGCGTCACGGTCACCGATGCGCGAGATCATCGCCACGACTGTGCTCGAATCTATACCGCCGCTAAGGAACGTGCCCACGGGGACATCGCTCCTGAGCTGGATCTTTACGGCATCCGAAAGCATGCCGACGATCTTTTCGCCGAGCCCCTTTTCGTCCACGGCGCCGTCGGGCGGTATATCGCCTATGTCCCAGTAAGACCTCTGGACGGTCTTCCCGTTCCGGCCTATCTTCATATACGTAGCCGGTTCAAATCTGCGGACACCCTTTATCATGGAGAGCGGGTGCGGCACATAAAGGAGCAGCATATAGAGCAGGTAGCTTGTGCGGTCTATCTCCTTTTCGAACGGGAGCGTCATGAGCGACTTAAGCTCGGACGAAAAAGAGAAGAACGCCCCGTTCCTTATATAGTAAAGCGGCTTTATGCCCAGCCGGTCGACCGCGACGAACAGTTCCTTTTCCCTCGAGTCCCATATCGAGAAGGCGAACATCCCGTTAAGCCGCTCAAGGCACCGCGGGCCCATATCCTCGTAAAGGTGGACTATCGTCTCGACATCCGTCTTCGTGGTAAATACGTGCCCCTTCGACTTCAGCTCGCTCCTCAGTTCCACGTAGTTATATATCTCGCCGTTACAGACGATCCAGTAGCGCCTGTCTTCGCTGGCGATCGGCTGGTGGCCGCCTTCGATATCCAGTATAGACAACCTGCGGATAGAGATGCCGGCGCTGCCGTCCAGATGATAGCCTTCGTCATCGGGTCCCCGGTGTATCATGGCCGCATTCATAGGCGAAAGCTCTTCCCTGATCGCCGGCCTGCCGTCCAGGTGCATTATACCGCTGATCCCGCACATATCTATTTACCCTCGAAAGTGAGACGATACTCTGCCAGATAAGGCAGAGATGACCTCTCCTCTATCACGACCGTATCTATAGCCTTCCTGGCCCCGTATCCCGGGAAGTACCAGCCGGCCGGCCCGGGGGCGTCCTTGCCGGAGATCTTTCTTATGCCCCTCTCCTCTGCCGCATCCGACGACCGCATCCGCACTATGCCTCTGTCGTCCATGAGCGCAAGATCGAGAGGGGCAGCTCCGGCCGCGCGCCCTGCCGTCTCTATCCCGTCCGCTATATGAAAAAATGTTGTGACGGTGTGGATGCCCGAACCCCGGACCGAATCCTTTATCACAAGCGCCTTATCGGTGAGACGGAATTCCCTTGAGGCGACGATGGACGGGTCTATCCTGCAGAACCCGGTATGTGACATCTTAAGTATATTTTCATCGCCTTCTCTCCTGTATTCGACATCCGACCTGGCGTTCTTGTACCCAGCGGGATATATAGTACGCGGCACAGGATACGGCTCAAGACCGTCTACCATATATGTATTGTGCGAAGCGGCGCTCTTCCCGTAAAGGCCGAGCGGCTCATCCTTATAACTGAACCGCCCCGCATCCGTAAAGACCTTCCGTCCTTTCCAGTATAATACGAAGGAGAGGAGATCGTTGTGGAGATGGGAAAAGGCGGGCAGGGTCCCGTAAGGACAGACATAGGACAGGAGGACGATATCCCCGGATCCTATCCTGAACCATCCGCTATCATGAAATATCCTCGCCCCCTCTTCGGGTTCGGCCGACCGTACGGGATGTGCCCATTCCGCATCGGCCTGCCACAGCCCGTTCCATCCCGTGGCCAGGTCGGCCTTCTGTACGGCAGGCGCATACATCCTCAATGCGGGCCGGGAAAGGCATATCTTCTCGAGCCAGCGCGGCGGGAAGTCGGGCGAGACGTCGCCGATGAGCGGCAGGTCTTCGGATCTTTGCGAATTCTCATCAACGATGAAGAACCACGCTGCGCGTATCATCGCTTCGGCCGTCGGCCTTAACCGTTCGGCAAACTCATCGTCTCCTGAGCGGCCCGCCGCCCAAAGCACTTCGAGATATGTCCTCAATAAGAGCACGTGATAGCTCGAAGACCCCTCTCTCAGGAAACCGGACTGCGTTATCATACGCGGCGTCTCTTCGATAAATATGCGCCGGCCCATATCGGCTCCTTCTCTCCAGCCGGATATCGCGCCGAGGATATAGAGCGCCCTCGCGTCGTTTAAAATATGGTTATTGGTAAGGGTCCCCTTAAATTCCAGGCGGGCCAGGAGGAAACGGCCCATCTCCATGATATCATCCTCAAGGAGGCCGAGCTCTTCCGGTAAGGCGGGAGGCAAACCGCGCTGGCTATACAGGAACAAGATGCAGTTCACTATGCGCTCGGCCACGGAATAACTCTCCCACGCAGGGCTCTCTTTGCGATGGCCCATCTTAAGGGACCAGTCTCTCATGACTTCCACGCCGAAGGTCTTCATGCCTGAGGACGGCTTTTCCGCTCCGAGCATAAGGAGCCATCCCCACCTGTTCAGGGCGAAAGTATCTTCCTCGTCGTCGAAACGTTCCGACCAGTCGGGGACACCTCCGTAAAAGGCGGTGTGTGTGGCAAGCTCGGCCGGGACAGGAAATGCGAACGGCGTTTCAGCCGTCCCCGGCTGACACAGGCCCGGCTGAGAGGCGAAGATGCTCAAGAAGCCTTTATCATAAGATATGCCGCGCCCACCTTCTGGGACCTTTATATATATGGCCCCATCACCCTTCGTCTCCCGAAATACCTTATGGCATACGGTCCCGATCAGATGGGAAGCGGCGCCCGCAAAAAAGGCGGGCGATGCCAGGTGCTTCACGAAATTACGGTCTTCTAAAGATATCATTCTTCCCTTCCTTAAAGATACGCCTCTATATCGGACAGGTCGTTGAACTTCTTCTCTACATCCGCGGAAGAGAGGGGATCATCGCTCCCCACGATCCGCGCGGCGAACGGGACAGACGCCTTCTTTGCCGCCTCATAATCATTTATGGAATCCCCCAGAAATATCGTCTCTTCCGGACTGAACCCGTTATCCGCCAGTATCTTCCTGAGGAGTTCTGCCTTGCTCCTGGGCGCGCCATATATGCCCCTGAAATATTTCTCCATACCCCGCAGTTTTATTATATCCACCAGCTCCGTCTCGGGCGTCCCGGACACTATATAAAAGTGATATTTTGTGAAATTCCTGCCGATGAAATCTTCTGCCCCGCGCACGAAAGGCGCCGAGGCCACCTTCTCCTTGACAAGCCGGGCAAAGTCGTCGCACAACCTGTCGAAGAGCTCCTTCGGGAGCGGCTTCCTCAGTATATGCTCATAGATGTACCTGAACTTGTTGAACCTCGATATACCCCCGTTATCGGCATGGTATTTCACTATCTCATCCACCTTATCGGGGAAGATGTTGAAGAGCTCGCGGAATGCATCGGTCTTTATATCGACGGATTCGACGATCACCCCGTCAAAATCAAATATGACAGCTTTTATCATAAGCCAGTACGGCGCGGACCGGCGCGCCGTCTCCGTCCTTTATCTTAAGCGGCAGACATATGAGCGTATAGCGGCCCGGTCTCGCTTTCGCCAGTGTCAGCCCTTCTACCACTATGACGCCGCGGCCCAGCAGCATGCGATGCGCCGGGTGGCGTTTATCGGCCGATTCGTCTATGGACATCCCCTCGGTGCCGACGATACGTATCCCGTATTTCAATAATCTCCCCGCCTCTTCCGCCGTAAGGCCCGACCTCTTCCCGTCGCTCTTCAGGAGCAGGCCGCGCACTCCGTCATCCGACATCCTCTTCAAAAATCTTTCGTCACCCGATCTGCCTATGGGGGCCACGGCAACGCGGCATATGAAGTCGCCTATGCTTATATCGTCGAGCGCTTGTCCTTCGTCGAATATATGGCGCGGCACATCCACATGTGTGCCGGCGTGGCTGGAGAGCGTCAGCTTACGGAGATTACAGCTGTTCCCCCTCCTGATCGATTTGAACTCGGTTATCTCCACTTCGGGATCGGACGGATATTTATCCATGCCCGCCTCGATCGTCCTCGTTATATCTATATATCGCATCTTATCCCCTTCGCCCTCTCCTATGACGCTTTCGCGGCAACCACATTCCACGAAAATCCGATATAACGGCCCAGCGCAAGCTCGGGTCCCGTCTCGGCGTAAAACGGAGCGCCGTATACGATGACCCCGCCCTCGTAGGGCTTCTCCCCGGAAAGCCTCCTTATGGCAGACCGGAGATATCCTCCGCCCGGTATATGCGCTAAAGCAAAGCCGCTCTTCCTGAGCGATATTATGCGAAACTTGCCGAAGAGCGCCTCGAGCTCTCTCTTCGAATATACCCTTGTGATCGGGTTCCTGGCGCCCGTACCCGGCCTGCCTTCCGTGATATATCCCAGCCGCTCGGGCTCGGGCATCCTGAATATGCTGCCGTTGATCAGGGTCTTCGGCAGGAGGTTCATCCAGTAAAGCAGGGAGTCCCTACAATAGAGCATTATCACCGCTTTCCCGCCGGGCTTCAGCACCCTGTAGACCTCGGAGACGCATCCTGCGGTATCCTCGGAATGGTGGAGTACGCCATTCGAGTATACGATATCGAAAGAGTCGTCGCGGAAAGGAAGGTTTTCGGCATCTGCAAGGACCGAGAACCCGGTACCCTCTTTCACCAGGGCCAGTTTCTTCCCGGTCGACAGCACCCTCTCTTCCGTTATATCGATCGCCGTAACGTTCGCGCCGCGCTTCTTGAAGAGCGCCGAATGTGCGCCGGGGCCGGAACCTATCTCAAGTATATCGGCGCCGGCAAGGCCCTCCGGGGCCATCTCTGTCACGGCGCAATGTTTCCTGTAGACGAACATCTTTGTCAATTCGGCCAGGTGCTTCTCCAGGATGTCGGCGGTCAATACCTCATCGAGACCGGAATACCACTCCCTGCAGGTATCTCCCCAGAATCTCTGTATCCTGCCTTTAGGCCCGGATACCTCCGTCGTCCCCAATAGACCATAATACCCTTTATCCGGCGCGAAATCTTTACCGCATGCGCGGCAATGCAGCGGACGGACTGCCTCCGTACCGCCGGCAATATCGAGCGCGCCGGCCTTGCATGCCGGGCACCGGAGTAACTTAAGGCGCGATAAGAGAGTTTTGTTATCCGTCATCTACCGCCGAGCCCTTTTATCAGGTTATTTGCCGCTTCGAGTTCCATAGAGACCCTCGATTCCCTAGCGTATGACCCTATGTGCGGGGTAAGCACTACATTATCCAGCTCCTTCAACGGCCCGCTGTAAGGCTCCTTCTCAAAGACATCGACCGCGGCGCCTGAAAGCCGCCCGCTCTTCAATGCCCCGTAAAGCGCCTCTTCGTCCACTATGCCCCCGCGGGAGGCGTTGATCAGCACGGCGCCTTCTTTCATCAGGGAGAGCTCTTTTGAAGAAAAGACATGATGGTTATCCTTTGTATACGGTATATGCAGTGTGACGATATCCGATCCTTTAAGTAGTTCCTCCAGCCGGACGCCTGAAAGGCCTTTCGCCTTTTCTGCGGCCTTGAGCGGATCATAAAAGACGACTTCGGCGCCCAGGGCGCGCAATATCTCCGCCACCCTCCGGCCTATCCTGCCGAATCCGACGATGCCGGCCTTCTTCCCGTTTATCAGGCCCCCCATCCGCTTATTCCACACGCCATTTCTTATATCACGGTCCGAGCGCGCTATATGACGGGCGAGCGAAAAGATCAGGCCGACGGTGAGCTCGGCGACCGCCTCTGTGGGGCCGTCGGGCGTATTGAAGACCTTTATCCCCATCTTCCCGGCGGCATCCAGGTCCACGTTATCCGTACCCGCGCCGCACCGCGATATCACCTTCAGGCCGGACAGGGCCGCGAGCGTCCGGCTGTCATACGGTTCTGTACCGGCGATTATGCCGGCGCAGCCTGCGCACAACTCCGGTATCTCCCCCTTTGCGAGAGTGCGGCGATGAGCGTTACTTACGATATCCAGGCCTCTCTTCTTCAGCGTATCCATAGGACGCGTATCGTATTCGGCGAACGAGGTCAAAGTTATGGCTATTCTTTCCTTCATATCCGGCTCCTCCTCATCTCAGTATCTCCTCCCACCTCTTCAGGGACCTGTCTATGCACCAATAGCCGGCGGCGAAAGTCCTGCCTTTGCCGGGATCCGCCGCCCCGGGCCCTATGCCTTTCCGGACGGCGCTCCTCAGCTCCTCCGCGTCAAATACCTTTTCGTAATACTCTTCAAACCCCTTGAGGGGGCTCATGGAGATATGGTCCGCGAAGACGGGCAATATGACAAAACAGCCGGACGCGAGGGCCTCGAGCGCCACAGACGAAAAACCTACGAATACCACCCGTGCGGCCTGTAACAACTCGCCGATCGGTTCCTGTCTTATGCGCCAGCCCGATCGTCCGGAAGGTATCTTCAACTCTTTCATTATATCCTCTACCGGCACGGACGGGTGGCCCTTCACCCACAGTTCAAAACCTTCGGGCTCCCTGAAGGCATTATGGAAGAAAGAGATGAGGTTCTTCGTCTCATTCCTGTCTATCGAACCGGCTATCAGGACGATCGCCTCTTCCGGTTTTGCGGCGGTCTCTTCCAGCGCCTTACCTATATATAGATGGCGTATCGCTTCCACCTTCCTCATATCAGGATACCCGCATCGGGCCATGAGGCCCATGGGGGTCTCACCGTTGCAGGCCAGTATGTCCGGGAGCGGCAGGGGCGCGACGCCTTTTCTGTCAGCCGTCTCATCCGGGTGATGAAAATACGGGAAGAAGTTCCTGGGAACATTGGTGTGCTGGAATCCTATCGACCTCATCCGGGGGACGACGGCATCCTTTGCCGCGTTGAGCGCCTTCTCCCAGGCATGCATCTCCGAATAGTAAAGGCAGGTGGATGCATCCGAAAAACGCCTGAATATATCCTTATATAATTCGAAGAAGAGTATGCCCTCGAGCCCCTTCCGCCCGGCGAAAGAGTCTATCATCAGTTCTCTCACTATGATGGCGGACTCCGGCACCGGGAGATCGCCGCGCAATGCGCGATCCGTCAGCACGGCGTTGAGCGAGCCCAGCACACGGACCTGCCTGGCCCACTGCAGGAGCGCCCCGGATAATGTCTTCACCGAGACAAATTCATCGAGCAGGAAACCGCGCTCGCCTCTTTTGACGAACGAGGCCGCCAGTTTGACCGCTTCGGCGAAATTGCGCCCGTCTATGAATACGTACATCCATACCCATATCACGCGCTTTCCCATCTCTTCAAGTTTTTCCTGGAGGGGCGCGGCATATCTATTACTGAATATCCCCTCATCTGCCGCCTCTTTCTCCACCGAAGGAAAATAGGTCACGAAGAGCGTCGAACCGGAGGCGTCTTTCATCCTGGACGCCATCGGACCGATCCTCAGTTTTGCGTACATGCTCCTCATAACGGCGGAGTATGCAAACCTGAGCGCCCTGGCAACCGAAATATATGATAGCCCTATTCCCGGCCTGCCCGTCCCTCTCCCTTTAAATGCGAGCGAATGCCTGCGGCAGAGCCCATAGAGTGCCCTCCGGAGGCTGCCGCCTTTAACGGCTATGATACACAGGTCGAACCCGCCCGCGGAGACGACCCCCTCCAATGCGGAGAGCTGTGCTATATGAAGGAAGGCATCCGTCTTCAACGGGTTCTTCTCCGAAAGGAGAGAGAAGAACCACGTACTGACGTTCGTCCCCGGGAGGAGGAAGTGTTCCTTCAACGTCTTCCCTTCGATCTTATGCATGCCGAGCCCTGCCGACCATCGGGGCAGTATCTCCCGGATCCTGTCAGTCTCCCCTTCGATCAACCTGGCCGACCCCATAAGCTCTAACTTCCCTATCGCAGGCGAGGAGAGGCCGGCCCTGAGGGCCTCTATACGGTCCCACCTCGATGTGAGCGGAAAGAGCGACACCTCACCTTTGGCATGAGCGCGGACCATCGCGCTCAATCGCTTATCATCCAAACTGTTATCGAAGACTACCAGGGATCTCATTTGACTCGCAGACGCTCTCCTTTACTGTGCGGTGAAGATTCGTGATATACCGTCTCCAGCGCGTCAAGCATGCCCTGCCCCAGGTCCAGGTAAGAAGGGGCCGTTATCCTCCTGGCTATGCGCGGGTTGAACGAATACGGCGTGATCTCGTAGTGCTCTTCGTCGCGCGCCGGTATATACTCTATCTTTACGGAGTTATTCATCATCTCCTTTATCATGACGAGCAGGTCCTTCATCTTTATCGCCTGGTTCCCCGTTATGACGACGTACTGGTTCGCATACTGCTTCTCGAGCGCATCGACGCTCATGCGCGCGGCATCGCGTACATGTATATACTCCCGTATCTCTTCGCCGTCGCCCTTGCGGGTTATCTTACCCTCCGTCACGGCCTGTTTCAGCATGCTGTGTATCCAGTTCCTGCCATCTGCCCTCGGCCCGTAAAGCGAGCCGTATCTTAAGATCGTGAAGTCGAGGCCGTACGCCTTGCCGTAATCCTCTATGATCAGCTCGCACGCATGCTTTGTGCTGCGGTAGAATGAGCCGGAGTTGCTGTATACATAGATCGACGAGGCAAAGAGGAAACGGCCGACCTTATTCTTCCTGCACGCCTCCAGGATGACGGCATTGCCGACTATATTCTGCTTCACGGTCAGCACCGGGTTCGCCTTCGCCTCATCTATATCCGCTATGCCGGCGAAGTTATATACGGCGTCTGCCCCTCTCACTGCCGAATCGACCGCCTTCTCATCCAGGATATCGGCCACTGCCATCGTGCCCTTTTTGGTGTAAACGGACGGCTTAAGGTCAAAGATGGTGACGTCATGGCCTTTTTCGATCAGGACATCTACGACGTGACTCCCTAAAAATCCGGAACCTCCGAATACGACAATCTTCATCTTGATCACTCTCCTTTTATCATGACCTGCAATTCTCTTTTATGACCCTCGCCGGAACGCCGGCCGCCAGCGCGTAAGCGGGCACATTATCATCGACCACCGCCCCGGCGCCTATGACCGCGCCGTTACCGATAGTAACCCCGGGCAATATGACTGCGTTCGCCCCGATCCATACATCATCGCCTATCCTTATCGTCCGGCCTTCGTGCCCCTGTTTGACTATCGGCATGTCCTTCCGCGCATATTTATGATTGCTCGCCCTTATGACGACGTTGGGCGCTATGATCGCCTCTCTTCCTATGACGATCTCTCCTCCGTTGGAGGCGTTCAACTGCACATTATTATTTATGCGGACCCTGTCGCCTATTGCGATCTTTCCGCCATCGTGGGCGTATAGCCTGCAACCGTCGACTATCACCGCATCTTCGCCGACATCTATATTCCCGGGAGAAGTTATCAGACAACCCGGCAGGATGAAAAACCTGGATCCTGAACGGAATTGACGGGACCAGTATATCCTTCTTACCTTCTGGCCTGTCAGGCCGGGCATGTTCCTGACGAATATCGATTCAAACCATTCTTTTGTCTCATCGGTCATCAGCATCTTTTTCTCTTCTCCCATTCCGGCCGCAGGATACTCATCTGATACAGCGAATATCTCTTACCGCCGAAGTTGAGGACTTCGCGTATAACACCCTCGACGGCATATCCCGCCTTTTTATAAGCGGCTATGGCGGGCTTATTCACCGTATGCACGCTCAGGCCAACGCGGTAAAGTTTCAATACACCGAACGCCGTCCCTGACACGAGGCGCGCCAGATCTTTGCCGAGCCCCCTGCCCCTCCATGAAGGCGCGAGTATGATATGCGCGCCTGTGCCCGACCTGTGGCGGGCGCTGATATTCTTTATCTCGAAATGGCCCACGTGCTCCCCTGTCTCTAAAAGAAATACCGAATAGAAGGCGTGCTCCCCGGATCGGGCGGCGGTAAATCTTTTTACCAGCGCCTTTGAGGTAACAGGGAACTTAAGGGAAGACGACACCATGAAGAGCCCTTCGGGCGTCACCGACATCCATGATGCCACATCCCGCGCGTCTTTCGGACGGAACTGCCTGGCGCCTAAGATACGCGTCTTCGCTACATACTTCATAATTTTTCCATCACCTTTATGAGCCTCTTCATCGCCTCTTCGGGACCTGTGGTTATCCGCAGGAAGGTCTCGTATCCCTTTATCGGGAGACCGCTCCTCACCCTGATATCTGCCTTCTTAAATGATGCAAGCGCCTTTTCCTTTTTCGTACCGAAATCTATATGTATGAAGTTAGATACCGTGCTGACATACCGGAACCCGAGGCGGTCCAGTTCCCTTATCAGATACTTTTCGCCGAGTTTTGTGCCGACAAGATACTTCCTGACCTCTTCCCAGTTATCCAGGACCTCCTCGGCCAGTATTACGGCCGGACCGCTCGCCTCATACATGGGCCTGAATTTGTACAGGAGAGCGGTAAGCACGGGAGAGGCCGCTATATATCCTATACGCGCGCCCGCGAGGCCGCACGCCTTCGAGAATGTCCTGGTCACCATGACATTATCATGGTCCTCTATAAGAGAAATGGATGTCTTGGGGCAAAAACCGTGATATGCCTCGTCTATCAGGACCACTGCGCCGGCCCCTTCGGCCTTCGCGACGATCTTCTTCATCATAGGCAACTCTATATATGTGCCTGTGGGGCTATTGGGATTCGCGATGACAACAAGAGATACCTTTTCGTCTATATCGTTCAAAAGTTTTTTCGTGTCGAGCGTGAGGTCTTTATCAAAACCGGCAAACCGCTTCCCGGCGCCGTACAACTCGCAATACACCTCTACCATGGCAAATGTCGGCTTAAGGGTGACCACGCCATCGCCCGGTTTTACACAGAGGTCGAACGCATGGCGGATGGCGGCGTCAGAGCCGGCAGTCAGCATGAAATGGTCGACTCCGTAACCGTGGAACGCGCTCAGCTTCTTATAGAGGCGTTCCGGCTCGGGGTAGGCCATTACGCACTCCTGGGTGATGCGGCCGGCGGCCTTTTTCCAGAACCCGGTAGAGAAAGGCGTTACCCTTTCATTCTTCTCCAGGCGAAGCGAGCCGTATCTCGTCTCGTCGGCGCCCCGCTCCCTCAGGACCGGCTTCACCCACTCTTTATATTTAAAAGACATACCTATTATCCCTTCCCTTTGAAACCGTGGTCCCTGAGCCAGGCCTCCGCCTGCGGTATCTGCCACTCGTAGTCGACATCGAGACCGCCCCACTGCTTCAGCGGATATATCTTTTGCCCCATCCACTTCTGCGGCAGGAGCCCTTCTTTGATATTCTCGATGCATCGCGGCCTGACTATGGATACACCCATATCGGCGAACCACACATCGCCCTGTGAATCCCTGTCACAGCTCAGCTTCTTCGGATCACCGAAGACCTCGAACGGGACGAACGGTTTCAATAGGCCGTTATCATCTTCCTTTCGCGCCCTCAACGGACTCCACATATTATATTTAGAGACGGTTACGGCAGAGTCGTAGTCGGGATGCGCCCTCAGGACCTTTATGCCTTCGGATATGGCCGCGCTTGTAATGCACGGCGCATTGCACATGAGAAGCACGACGAGCTCCACATCTTTCCCTCTCTTCTCATACTCCTTCTTTATGAGACCGTACGCATGCACATAAACGTCATCTCCCAGGGCGGCATCGGTGCATAGCTCGGGAGGACGCTCGATGACCTTCACTCCGTTATTGCGGGCCAGCTTCATGAGCGCTTCGTCATCGGTGGTCACATATGTCTCGTCGACCTCGGGACAACCCTCCGCGGAAGCCATAGGATAATAGGAAAGCGGCTTCCCGAGCACCTTATACATGTTCTTACCCGGGAACCCCTTGCTCCCCTTACGCCCTTTCAATATCGCGCATATCATTTTGGTACTCCGCCTTTCTCTCTTTTTAGAAAGTTGTCTATCTCGCTATGCCTCAGGCAGCAGTTATCGCACGCCGGTATCTCGTGCGCCGCGCCCTTCCTGTGTAGCTCTCTTATCCGATTGAGTTTATCCGAGCACCACGCATCTTTTATAGATATCTCTTTGATATTTCCCAGCGCTATGAGGCCGTCGAAGTCGTGGTTACATGGCAGTATCGTCCCGTCGCAGAATACGGCCATCCTCTGCCACAACTGCTGGCACGCCCACGGATATTTCCGGCCGCGTCTCTTCTCCCCGGTCTCCTGGTGGTCCAGGAATATCACCTCATCGGCACGGCCCTTCCAGAAATCCTTATACTCTTCCTTTATCGTCTCTATCTCGGGCAGCATAACGGTCTGGACCCTGAGCTTGGGCCGGTCCGCTCCCATGCGCCTCTTCAAGGCCTGCATCGTCTCTATATTGGCCAGGACCGTTTCATATTTCGACCCCACCCGGTACTTTTCATACATCTCTTTCGTATACCCTTCGAACGAAACCGATATCCTGTCCAGAGAGGCGTCGATCAGCCTTTCCGACATCTCTTCGGTCAATAGCATGCCGTTGGTGTTAAAATAGACGTCTATGAGCCCCGCCGACTTAGCATGCTTCACAAATTCAGCTATGCGGGGATGGAGGAGCGGTTCTCCGCGGATATTGAACTTGACGCCGGCCAGGCCGTTCGCCGCCCCTTCGTCTATGATCCGTGCCACAAGGTCCGGGCTTATCAGGTCCTTCTCGAGCACCTCCCGCTTCGGCGTGGTAGGACAGAACGGGCATGAGAGGTTGCACGCGTTAGTCGCCTCGATGTCGATGAATAAAGGGAAACCGCCCGTACTGAAATTCTCCGGCCATTCTTTCCAATTCCGCCTGTATTCCATGAAACGCGCGTCAGGGTTAGCAAGCAGGTCGGCACCGGCCATCCTGTGGACGTTGGAATTGACCTTCATGGTAGCGTCAGGCTTCATCGTTTTTCCCATATATTAAGGATATCTTATCCCTTCCTTCAACCTGTCGGAGACCGCCTGCCAGAACGGCGCGTCAACGGAGCCGTCTTGTTTTATATAGGTATTTCTGTAATTGTCATATGCCTTTTCATCAACGGCCAGTACATCTTCAAGATCATCCTCTGAAAAATGATCTATGTTCACCGCTACCTTACCAAGCGATGCCGCGGTCACTGATATCAATTCTTTCTGCGGGCTCCGGTCGAGGCGGTCGGTCGTTATAAAGATAAGCGGTTTTTTGAATAGAACCGAGAAATTGATGGCCGTGCTGCTGTGTGCCATGACAAGGCTCGAGTCCCTGACCAGTTCTGCGGTCCTATTCTTCACTACAGGCCTTCCTTCAAAATAATCCGGATGATTCTCGTAATCGGCTTTCGGATGTGCGGCTATTACAACGCGCACCTTATATTTCGCCTCTACGAAACGGAAAAAATTCCTCATGGCAGGATAGTAATCGTCCTTTTCGGAAAACGGCTTAACGCCCATGTGCATATAATCCGGATGGAACGGGACATATTCATCCAGAAAAACGGCCATGGAATCTTTCGACACAGCGTCCCTCCTGCCCTTCTCCCTCAGGTATATGTCGTAATCAAAAGAGTGTATCCGGATCGTCTCGCTTCTAGGGTCTATGGGGTAGCTGGAATAGGCCGGTTGCTCTCCGCCTTCAAATACGAGAGTGGCGGCGCGTATCCCAATAAAACGGAACGGTATATTTAGAAAAAGGAGATTTGCTACGGTTGCCACCCTGGCCAAAGTCGGCATCTTAAAAAAACTTCTAGCCCTTAAGCCATCTCTGTTCTTCCTCTGCACGGGCAGTGAGTTGGCAGTCCATACGGCGTAAGGGATCCGGCGCGCGGAGACGGCCCTGTATATGAAATACGACTTTAAATCGTACCTGATGAGACAGATCATGAAATCGCCCATTCCCGATCGTCTTAAAGCCACGAGCAATTCCTTTTTTGAATAGAATACCCTGTGTTCCAGGCAGTCGTATGACAGGGAGGGGTCGAACGTCCTGGGATAAAAGATGGGCGCAAGATCCCATATCTCAACCTCAAAACCATTATCCTTCAACGTTTCAACGCCGAACCTGTCGTGGTCTCTTTCGCAGAAAGTATTTGCGACTAAAAATATTATTTTATCGATCTTCATCCGGCTCGTCACGATCCCTTTGACAATATACCTGCAAGTTGCCCCAGATACATTTCTTCCGAAGCGCCACCGTCATACCAACCGTTATTAGACCACACTGTCTTATCATACACGTCGAGTATCTCTTTTCTCAACATCCTGCCGGCATCATCCTGGATCTCTGACCTCTCTATGAAAGGCCAAAAAGATTTTGGCAATTTGACATATAAAGGGAAGACGTTCCGCATCTCCATAAGCTCCCTTTTGCTTAAGTTTGGGAACTTCATGGGTGGATTGTCTCTGTCATACAGGCTGCCTTCATCCGGATCAAATAGATTTTCCCTTATGGCTATCTCTCTAAGCTCCGTCCCCTCGAACGGGAAGAATAACCCGACCTGTGGATATTGCACACCGGCATTCCTGTTAAGCTCGACGGTGGCATAATACGTCTTGCGCGTTTCGAACGGTATGCCGAGCATATTGAACGACACGGTCCTTATGCCTGCATCCCTGAAGAGGGAAAATGCCCTTATAACGTCCTCTTCCGTATCCACACGTTTCAGCACATCTCTTCTCAGGTGCAGGTCACCGGTCTCTATCGCTATGGAAGCGCTTGCGCAGTTCATCTCTTTAAGTATGCGCACCTTCTCCTCCGTTACGGACTTTGGATTCGTCTCTATGGTGAACGGGAGGCCGATTTCGTCCCTGTACGCCTCCCCCAACTCCCGGAGGTTGTCCACGGGGCGCATCAGAAAATCTTCATCATGAAATTTAAAGAACTGCAGCCCGTATCTTTTTACGAGGTGCTTCAGTTCCGGCAGTATCCTCTTGACGCTGTACCTTCTCATAACATATTTGTTCGAGTAAAGCCCGTGATAAAAATGGTTTATACAATATGTACAGTGATACGGGCACCCCCAATTCAGCATATGGTCTCCGCCCACATATATCCGTCCGTCAAACGGCTTATAAAACTGCCTCTTGTCGAATATCTCCCAATCGACATAAGGCATGGCATCGATATCCTTCACAAGCGGTCCGGGAGCGTTCTTTACTATAGAACCCTTTTTATTTCCCCATATATTCGGTATGCTGTACAGGTCGCCTCCGCCTGCCATCGCCTTCAAAAATTCGGGGAAGGCCCTTAATCCCTCACCGATACATACGAAATCGGCATTATGCGACAGGAGCGTCTTTTCGGGATTCAGCGTAGGATATTTATTACCCCATATTATGGGGATATCCGGCATTGCCTCTTTTGCAGCCGCAGATATCTGGGCCGCTATCCTGAATTCATCGCTCAATACTCCTATGGCCACACAATCGGGCCTGAACTCACTGAACGCCTTTTTGAACTCTTCCTTAAGGTCGAGCTTCTCTTTCTTTAAATTATAGGATGAGGGATCTACTGGCTTAAACATCTTTACGGACTGCCCGAATTGCGTATTATCCGTATATCCGAAATCTATGCCGGTGGTATCGAATAGCTTCGTCTCCCACCCCAGCTGCCGCGCTATGCCGGCCAGGAGCGATATGCCTATCGGCTTGAACCCGAAAGAATCTTTGTTCGGCCAGACTAAAAGGAGCTTCATGTGCATGTAACCCTTTTCTTACCCGGGACGTTTATAATAACCATGGATACGCTCTATCGTGTCACATATGCGCTCGACATCGGAAAGCGGCATATCTGAATATAACGGTAAACTGAGCGAGCCGCCCGCTAACCTTTCAGTCGCTTCAAACTTAGCGGCGCCGTTTCGAAATCCCAAAAATATCTTCTGGTCGTGGACTGCAGGATAAAAATACTTTTTCGTCACGATCTTCTCCGCGGCCAGGGCATCCGCAAGCACGTCCCTTGTGATACCGAACCTTGCGCCATCGACCAGGATAGAGAAGTCCTTGTAGCTAGACCTGTTCCGTCCTTCTATCTTCTGGAACGTCAGGCCCTCCAGCTTCGACAGGCGTCTGGTGTACAATGCGGCTATACTGTTTCTCCGCTTCGCATGAGCTTCCAGGCGCTTCAGGCCCTCGATCCCCAGGAGCCCGGAAAACTCATCCATCCTTGCGCTCAATCCGGAGAACGCGCAGTCATAAGTGCCCGGGTCACCGTAATTCCTGCCTATCCTTACCATCCCTGCCAGCTTGTCGTCGTTCGTAGTGACTACCCCGCCCTCTCCGGCAGTGACGAGTTTCGTAGGACTTAAACTGAATGACTCGGCGTCGCCGAACGTGCCGGCATTCCGGCCTTTATATACCGAACCGAAACCGTGGGCGGCATCGAATATCAACTTCAGATCCCGCCTTCTGGCTATCCGCTCCAGCTTATCCATATCCGGAGGATTTCCGAATATGTAGACCGCCAGTATCGCGGAAGTAGCGGGAGTAATGGCCTTTTCCGCTTCTTCCGGATCTATATTATAAGTGGCAGGGTCGCAATCTACGAAGACGGGCTTCAGGCCGTTCCATACTACGGCGTGGGCCGTCGCATGGAATGTGAAACTGGGTAATATGACCTCCCCCTTAAGCCCGAGCGCCTTCATGATAAGCATGAGCCCGCTTGTGCAGCTGGCAAGCGCTATGGCATGTCTTGCGCCGGTGTATTCAGCTACCCTGTTTTCAAATTCTTTCACATATCCTGCATTGGTGATCATGCCGCTCTCAAGTATGCGGCGATACCCTTTCACAAGACCGCCTATACCCGTTATGGTGGGACGGGTGATAGGGACCGGCTCGTCGAAGGCCGGCTTACCTCCGGCTATCGCGGGCAGCCGCCTCTTGAGGCCTCCTCGTTTACCCTTTTCTATCATTGTCCGTACTCCACGTTATAGTATCTGGCATCTTCCAGGTCTTCCGCACTCCTACCCATAAGCCATTTCCTGATCTCTATGACGCCTTCCTTAAGGTCGTTCGCCGCCCTCAACCCGAGCGTCGATGCGGCCTTTGCGAAAGATACGTTATAATTGCGCTGGTCTTTAGACTCTCCTTCGTTGATGAGGCGCGATCCGGGGACATGCCTCTGCACCACCTCCGCTACGGTGAATATCTGATAATTCTGGCCGTCCGAACCTACGTTGAAGACCTCGCCCTTCACCGCGTTTATGGGCGATTCGAGACACCTCACATACGCCTCTGCGGCGTCTTTTACATGTACGAGCGGCCGCCATTGCCTGCCCCCGCCGTGGACCTTTATACGTTTCTCGACCATAGCCGTCTTGGTCATCGTATTGACGACGAGGTCGAACCTCATCCTTGGCGAATATCCGTATAGGGTGCCCATGCGCAGTATCGTGGGCGAGAAGTTCTCGTCGACAAGACCGAGCACCCCTTCTTCGGACCTTATCTTTGAACGCGCATAGAGCGATACCGGGTTTAAAGGCGAATCTTCATCGAGAGGGAGCTCGTCATCCATCATTCCGTAGACACTGCAGGTGGAGGCGTAGATAAAACGGTTTATCTGGTGGTACCTGCACGCCTCGGCAAGGACCTTGTTGGCGAGGTAGTTCGTCTCTATGGCGGCCTCCGGCTTATTCTTGCAGGCAGGGTCGCCTACTATGGCCGCCAGGTTCACCACGCTGTCGACACCCTCAAGGGACCTGACCATAGTGGATATATTCCTCATATCTCCTTCGACGAGGGTAAAATTCCTCTTTCCGGCAAGGCCGTCCATCGACTCTGCCCCGTACATCAGGAGGTCCAGGACTTTGACCCTCGCCCCGTGCTCGAGGAGGCGCCTGACAAGGATCGAGCCGAGATATCCGGCGCCGCCCACTACGAGAATATTCCTGCCCATCACGCGCTTCCTGTGAGGCCGCAGGGCGTTCTCGCCGGTAATGGCATCGCAGAACGCCATCCTGCAGGGACGGCCCTTGCCGTCCACGACCAGTATGTAACGGCTGTCCGGCATGCGTGCACGCAGTTCCCTTACGGCCTTCTTCGCCACATATCCGTTCGAAAGGTCCTTTTCCCGCAGGAAGACCGGATGCGGATTGATTATGGCCTTCACTTTCTCCGACACATCGCTCCCCTTAAGGATCGCCTTCCTTATCTCGCTGTCGCTCGCCGCCCCTATAAGACGTTTTTTGTCATCTACGATATAAGCCACCCTCAACCCCGAGTGGTCTATGAGCCGCATCACGTCTTTTATGGAGGCGTCCTGTGACGCCACGGCCTTCTTAAGGTCTTTTTTTGGGATCATTCCGCATATCCTCTGAAACCTTTACCTGCATCCTGTATATTCTGCCGTCTATCTTCATATATGCCGCCTCTTCCATGCTATTTGTGGTAAGCGCCCTCAGCTTCCTGGCGATCTCCGTCCTGTCTCCCGCCGGATCGAACTCTCTTATCCTCTCTATGTCGGTCTTCGTATGGAACGTGCCTCCGCTCCCGGGCTGGGGCCTTCGCTCATAGGTGCCTTTGACGAGGGAAGGCCACGCCTCTTTGAATACCTCGAATTCGAGGTCGAGCACCCTCTTGTAGAGAGAGTCGGCAGTATCATCCGGTGAAACGGTTATGCGCTTCTGGTGTACGATATCACCTGTGTCGACGCCCTCATCCATGAAATGGAGCGTAGCCCCATATGGCGTGCCGTCCCATATCGCCCATGTAGGCGTGTGCCACCCGCGGTTGTAAGGCAGGTACGCCGGGTGGAGGTTCAGGACGCCGCGGCTTGGTATCGCGAGCACTTCTTTGGTGACTATATAAGGGAAATGTATGCACAATATATAATCGGGCCTGACGGAGCTCAGCAGGTCGAGCCCCTCCTTTTTGGAGAACTTACTGCCCTCCAGTATCCTCGAACCGTCAAGGTGGCCGCAGAGGGACTTCAGCTCTTCCGCATGAGAAGCCCGTTTTGCGTCGGTTACGAGGAGCACCTCGGGCAATACGCCCTCTCCCGCGATAAAACGGAGCACCTTCACGGCTATGGCGCGGTCTCCTGCATAAACTATCCTGGGGGCCCTTTTATTATCCATATATCAGTATGTTATCCGTTTATGGAGAAGGCGGTCGCCTATCTTTATATCCTCGAGCAGAGAGACGATCCTCTTTGCCGCGTTCCCGTCGCCGTACAGGTTGCGATGCCGGGCCGCGCCTTTCCTGAATGCGCTGTCGGACATGGCCTTCTTTACGGCATTCACTATCTCACCCTTAACGCACCGCACATCTATTATATTGGGGCTCCTCTCGCGGCCGTGTTGCCTGGCGCCTATATTGACCACCGGCAGGCCGAAAGAAGGCGCCTCTATGATGCCGCTCGAGGAATTCCCGACAAGGACCGAGGCGATCTTCATCAACCCCAGGTAATCTTCGTGCGGGATGCTCTTGAACGCCTTTATGAACGGGTATCTTTTGTAAGACCGTATCACTTCGATCATCCTTCTGCCGCCCGCATCGGCGTTCGGATATGCGACGATCGTCTGCACCCCTGTCTCCCGGACCGCATCGAGCATGATCTTCATATGGGAGGCCGCCTTCCCTATTTCGGTGGATACGGGGTGCTGCACGGCCAGGATCAAAGGCGAGGTCGGATCTATCTTATATCTTTTGATGAGCTTAGCGCGGGGGGAGAATCGCCCGTTAATTATACGATCGAGCGCAGGCGCGCCCACCACATGCACCCTCCACGGCTCTTCCCCCATCCTGATTATCCTCTCCCCGGAACCTTTTGTAGGGGCCAGGTGGATATGGGCCAGCTTCGTTATGGCATGGCGCAGGAGACCGTCGACATGGCCGGAGACCTCTCCTCCGTGGATATGCGCGACGGGAATATTGAGGTAATTGGCGGCTATGGCGCCTGAGAGCATCTCGCCCCTGTCCCCGAGGACCATTACTACATCCGGCCTTAACTCCGCGAATATCTTTGACAGCAGGATGACCGCCTTGCCGACAGAGACGGACATAGCGACGGCCGTATCTTCGCCGTATGAGATGTCCGCCTTCCTGTAAATACGGAAACCGTCCTTCTCTATCTCCCTTGCCGTATATCCGAACTCGCGCATGAGATGCATGCAGGTGGCTACTATATACAGCTCGAGATGCCGCGAACCTTTAATGGCACGGAATACAGGATGATATATCCCGTAATCGGCGCGGCTTCCCGTTATGGCGCATATCTTCTTCTTCATGAGAGCATCTTCCATGTAAGCAGGGTATCACGCTTTATCGTGCGTCTCGCCCTTTTTCCGATCACCCTGCCGATGAGCCTCGGCTCTATGCCGGTCCCCGGCCTTTTGAGGGCGAGCATATCATCGCGCACCACGGTCCCCGCGGGGATATCTACCTCCGCCACCACACTCTTCCTTGCGACCATGCGCACGGGCGCCTCATTGGCCGTCATGACCTTCCTGCCGTCACCCATCGACCTCTCGATATTCCGTATCGAGCGCACCATCCTCTTAAGTTCATCGGGCTCGATCGAAGAGAGATGGTCCGGCCCCGGCATATTCCTGTCGAGCGTAAAGTGTTTTTCGATGACTGATGCGCCTCTTGCCGCGGCGGCACATGCCGCCTCCAGGCCTTCTGCATGGTCGGAATAACCTGCCGGCACTCCGAACTCGGCGCGGAGCGTATCGATCGCCTTCAGGTTCACGTCCTCATACCTCGCCGGGTAGTTCGAAGTGCAGTGGAGGAGCACAAGTTTCCTGTTGCCGCTTTCGTAAATGGTATTTACCGCCGCCCTCACCTCTTTCAGAGTGGACATGCCGGTGGAGAGTATTATGGGCTTACCATAACCTCCTACTTGAGATAATAACGGGTCGTTGGTGATCTCTCCTGAGCTTATCTTGAACGCGGAGACTCCGATCTCCTGCAGGACCAGTGCGCTCTTCGGGTCGAACGGCGTCGTCAGGAATATGATGCCTCTCTTTTTACAGTGATCGAAGAGGGACTCGAGATCGGACCGGGAAAGCTCAAGCTCTTTCAGCATCTCGAATTGCGACTTGCCCGGGGCCGTCCTCTTCTGGTACTCGGCCTTCGGGGCGTTTACCGTGGCGAGCTCGTCCGCCCTGAATGCCTGGAACTTTACCGCATCCGCTCCGGCGTCGGCGGCGACATCCACCATCTTCTTCGCAAGCGACAGCTCCCCGTTATGGTTCACACCCGCCTCGGCTATTATGAATACTGGCATACCGACGCCTATCCTCTTATTCCCTATGGTGACCGATCTGTTATTTTTCATCTCTCTTCAGCAGTATCTGTTCCGCCATCCAAAAATCGAAGTCATCGTCTATCTCTATATTCTCTTCTTTTGATGTCTCGAAATGCCCTGCCTTCTTACCGAAGAGCGTGCCCTTCCGTATCAGGTCCGCCTTTATGACATAGACGTTGCCGTCGTCGTAGAAGAAACCTTTAAGGTCCTGCCGCCTGGCGGTGTATGTTCCGTATTCCATGAATTTACATATGAAGCCCGTGCCCAGGTTATCCGCGCCCGACTCCTTAAAACGCGCAATACAGCGGTCTATGAGGCCATTGCTCCTGACGGGTGAGGTAGGTTGTAGAAGCACTACCGTGTCGGCGTCTATCTTCGAGAGGACGTGCTGCAGGACGGAGAGCGTGGTAGCCTCATCGGTAGCGAGTCCCGCCGGACGCTCCGCCACCTCTGCGCCGTATCGTTTCGATACGGCCGCTATCTCCTTATCCTCGGTCGAGACAACAAACCGGTCTAAGAGGCGCGACCCGGAAGCCGCTTCGATCGTCCATGCTATGAGCGGTTTGCCCGCGATCGTCTTTATATTCTTCCGCGGTATGCCCTTACTCCCTCCTCTGGCCGGGATGATGCCAAGTATCATATGACCTCTTTCGATATATCTCTGATAGAATCGATGACGCGGCCTATCTGCTCATCGGACATTTTTATATTCACCGGCAACGCCACAGTCCTCTCGAGCAGGTCGCGCGACTTTGGCCACAACCCGGCAAGGTCCTTGCCCCTGTAGAGGGGGATGGCCGGCAGCATATGGTCCCAGGTCCCCGCGAAGTGCCATTTGAAGGCATCCGGGAGGTTCTTGGTGCCGAGGCGTCTTTCCTTCAGCTTCTCCACGAAACGCCTTGCCTTATCCTGCGTAGCCAGAGTGAACGTAAGGGTATCGGCCGTTTCGCCCTCCTGATCGGCGAAGGCCCTTAACTTCAGCCCCTTTATACCCCTTATACCTGCGACTATCTTTGTCTTGTTCTTCTTCTGCTCCCCTATGGCAAGATCGAGTTTTCCAAGCTGGACCAGCCCTATCGCGCCCTGGAGTTCGTTCATCCTGTAATTGAAACCGGGTATACGCCTCGTATCCTCACCCCTCGGGAACTTCGGATTATTCTGGTGGCCGTGGTCTGCCAGCTCCATGGCGCGCAGGTATGTCGCCATATCGTTCGTCACGACCATCCCGCCTTCGCCTGTCGTCACGGCCTTGCCGAAATCGAAACTGAAGGCGCCGGCGTCGCCTATCGTGCCGAGCGGCTTCCCTTTATATCTCCCGCCGATGGCCTGCGCCGCGTCTTCCAGGACCTTCAGCCCCGCCGCTTTCGCGATCGCCGTTATCTCGTCCATCCGGGCCGCGGAGCCGTACATGTGGACCGGCACCACCGCCTTCGTCTTCTTCGTTATCCTCTTCTTCAGGTCTTCCGGGTCCATATTGAGCGTCTCGTCTATCTCGGTGATCACCGGGACGGCGCCGCATTCCATGATCGCCTCGGCTGTCGCCACGAAGGTGAAGCTCTGCGTGACGACCTCATCGCCGGGCGAGATACCGAGGGCCTGGAGCGCTACTTTAAGCGCGACCGAACCGGATGTCACCGCCTGCGCGTGCGCGGCGCCGAACTTCTCCGCGAACGCCTTCTGGAATTCGGCGACCTTGAAAGAACCGTTGCGCAGCCCGTCAAACCCGTGTTTGAAGAGCACTCCGCCGTACTTATCGAAGATATCGAGTACCGCCTGCCTCTCTTCCTTCCCTATAAGCTCAAATCCTGGCATCTTTCCTCTCCGTTTCTTTATTTAAAGACCTCAGCATCGCCGCGATATCCTCCTTAGCCATCCCGATGGGGTTCTGCGCGATGCCGTTCTTCAACATATCATACTGGTCTATCATGAATTCCACATCCCTATCCTTCAGCCCGAGGCCGGAAAGCGAGGCCGGGACATGCAGCTTGGCCGCCAGCTCTTTGATATAGCCGGCGAACGCCCTGTTCTTGGCGTCGGGCGTCAGGCCCTTATCCGAGCCCTCTATGAGGTCGTGCAGTTCGTCATAGTCGGTGTACCCTTTGCGGACATTGTATTCGGTGACCGAAGGGAGGAATATCGCGCCCGCGATACCATGCGGGACCTTGTAGTGGACGCCGAGCGGGTAAGAGAGCGCCGCTGCCGGCCCTGATCCCGAATTTATGAGGGCCATGGCGGCGAGATAACTTCCGATCTGGAGACGGCCCCTTATCTCCACGTCGCCCATATTTGACAGGACTTTCGTCAGATTATTATAGAGGAGCCGGAAGGCCTCTCTGGAGAGGGCCCTTGATACGACCGTGTGGTTTTTGTGGACGAAGCTCTCCAGGGTATGCGTCATCGCATCCATCCCAGAGGATACGGTGACATTCACCGGGCAGTCCATGGTAAGGAGCGGATCGAGTATCGCCAGGACAGGGTAATTATATTCCGAATTTATGCCTAGCTTCCTCTTCTCCTTCTCGTCCGTGAATACGGCGTTATATGTGACCTCGCTGCCCGTCCCCGCTGTCGTAGGGAGCGCGACCACCGGCAGCGGCCTCTCTCTCAGCTTAGGGAACCCCCTGAACGAGATGGCGGGCCCGTCATTAGTAAGGAGGACCGCTATCCCCTTCGCGAGGTCGAGGGTGCTGCCGCCCCCTATCCCTATAAGAGAGTCGTATCGTCCGGCCTTAAAATTATTCCTGAACGATTCGAGAAACCCGTACGTCGGCTCCGCCGCCGGGTTCTTCACGACATCGAGCCGTATCCCTGCGGCCGTTACGCTCTCAAGCGCCTTGCGGACCCGGGGATGATCGAAGACGCCTTTATCAACTATCGCCGCCGTATTCGAATACCCGAGCTCCTTCATCTCCTCGCCGAGGCGCGCGCTCTCGCCTGCGCCGTACCGCATATTGGCGGATACCTTGAACTTGAAATTACCGGTCATAAAAATTTCTCCACAAGGCCGAGCGCCATGGTGGCCATAGAATTGAGCTCCTCTATCTTCTTTATCCTCTCTGCATATATCCTGGCAAGGTCCTTATCCTCGGACGAAAGCTCGTCGCTCGCCGACTTCACGATCTCCTTGAACTTGTTGAGCATCTCGGAGACCTCGGTCACGCGCTTCTGGACTGAGCCCTTGACCTTGGTGGCGATCAGTTTCTTTACGTCCAGTTCGGCCTCATAGAAATCTTTCCGGGAGCCCTTCACCCAGACATTCCGTACGGCGCCTAAACTCTCGAGAGACCTTATATTGACGCTTGCGCTGCCCTTGCTGATCTTGAGCCGTTCGACCATATCATCCAGGGATAGCGGTTTATTGCTGAGATAAAGGATGGAATAGAGCTGGGCCATGATGTTATTGAGACCAAATGTGGTACAAATCTGGTTTATCTTATCCAAAAATACATCCTGCGCCTGTTCCAATTTTGTGTTCATATTCTCCTCTTTTTGATAGGTTATGGTCGCTTTTACATCGTTTAGAACGTTCTAAACAAAGATAACACATCTCCCCTTATATGTCAATATATATGTATATAATAGTCAAATTTTTACGGGTCCTGCCGCTCCTCCGGACATGGCCATCTCGGCCAGGGGGTTTCGCCTAATTTTGCTATCAAGAGCATCCATAGTTATATTGGCTATCTCCTTTTATCCGTTCTTAGGCATATAGCTTTCGCTTCATATATTTGAGAAGTGGTTATAGTCTTAGCAAAATTTATACGGCTCAACCCCCATGGCCTCGTGGCCATGTCCTACAATACAAATAGGAGTCTGACCATAGGTCCTTTCAATGAGGAGCGAAAAATTTTCTGAGGTGGGAACTGGGTAAAAAAAGCAAAATTTTTACGGGTGATCCCAAATTTTTATAAAGGAAAAATTTGGGATAAGCTATGGCTATTAAAATACTAAAATTTCACAGAGGAAATTTTAGTATGATCCCAAATTTTTATAAAGGAAAAATTTGGGATAATCTATAGGCTATTAAAATACTAAAATTTCA
>Ga0265297_10000659_pt1 | contig 97120 bp, 96 predicted proteins | sample Munlanlwell13791_FD_192502 | JGI IMG/M metagenome (GOLD analysis project Ga0265297, IMG submission 192502) | Leachate microbial communities from a municipal landfill in Southern Ontario, Canada - Leachate well 137-91 | ecosystem: Engineered > Solid waste > Landfill > Unclassified | place...
TAGAATATTACAATTTTGAAAGGTTACATGAGACGCTAAATGGCCTGACGCCTCAAGAAAAGCTACTCCAATGTGTTACCCTTGACTGTTAACTGTACACATAGCAGCTTTACAGATGTTTTACTATTGACTTATTATTTTATTTAGAACAGAATTGATATTGGCTTTCCGCATTAATAAAGGAGGAAACGACTTTGGACAAGAAAAGAGGTCCGCCCAGGGTGATGCTAAAGACGCCGACCGAAAAAGAAGATTGGGAGGCTTTAGTGCTTGCTTTTTTGGAAAGTTTTTCCCGCCCCTTGCCTTTAGAGGAGCTAATTGCGGCAATTAAGCCTCGGTCTGCTAAATTTGGTTTTGAGACGATGATGCTTGGTTCTGACCTTATTGAAAACCAAGTGCGTCGGGCAATTACCAATCTTCAGGGCCAAAGCAAGCTAATCGTCGAAGGAGATGATTTTTCTCTTCGTTTGGTTAATTCCGGTTAGCCGACCCGCTAGGAGAACCAAGCGGGTCTTTTTTTAACTTTTCCTTTTGATTTTATTTTTTAATCTGACTAAAAAGCTGTTCTTTAACGGCAAAATATCGCTAAAGAAAGCGCCTTCCCAATTTTTGATTTCTTTTAAGTAATTCAGGGGATTCTTTTCTAAAGAATGCCGAATCGGCCGGACTTCTTTAATCGGCGGTAAAAATATTAAGCCCATTATCAAACGGGCTATGCCGGAAATAATAAAGATGAATAAAAAGCTGTCGATAAAACTGAAATTGACAAATTGGGCCAAAAGTCCGCCCAAGATGGCACCAAGAAATAAGCCTAAGCCGTTTAAGAGATTATAATAGGCAACAATCAGGGCGCGCCTTTGGGGTTTAATTGAATCATAAATAAAATTGGACGCGGCCAGTTCAAAGGCGGCCCAGCCGGCCCCGGAAACCAGCTGGGGCACAAAAATTAAGTAGAACGGGTTGGTAGAAAACAGCCAAAGAAAAGGCAGGGGAATAATTAAAAGGGTGCCCAGCCGCAGCAGTTCTCGGTTGCCGTATTTATCGGCAAAGTGTCCCCAGAAAGGATAAAAAAGAAAAGAAAAAAAGCGCCAGGCAACAATCGTAATCATAAACAAAATCGGCGGGAACCGGAGGTCTTGCCACAAATAAACGGCGAAGAACGGGCCGGCAATATTGGAGGCAAAACTCATCGCCGCAACAAACAGCGCGAATTTATTAAAATTGTAATTTTTAATGCCAGTGATGAAACGCCAAAACGAAAAATAATAATCCGGTCCCAATTCCAATTTTTCCACGTAGTGACGATTCAAATAAAAAGCAGAAATATAACGAGCCAAGGCGGCAGCAGCAAAAATAATAACAAAACCCAAGATGATTTCCTGGTTTTGAAAATACTGGAGGATAAAAGCCGCCGCCAAAGTTGCGCTTAGCCAAAAAAGAAGGCTTAAGCGGTTGCGGCCGGAAAAATATTTGCCTCGGATGTTTTCGGGCACGGCGTCGCCAATTAAGGAAAACCAGGCGGGACTGGCCAGTGAGCCGAAAAGCATATAAAGCAGATAAGACAGAATCAAAGCTGGCACCAAGGCTAAAGTTTTTTGGCTTCCTAAAAAACTTAAGCCCAGCCAGACCAGCAAAAGGCAGGCGCTGGCCTGCAGCATTACCGCCCAAAAAACAATTTTTTTCCGATGGTATTTTTCCAGCAGCCGGCTGCCGAAAATTTGGCTTAAAGGTCCAAACAAATTAGCCAGGCTGTTTAATAAGCCGGTTTCAAAAGTGGTGGCGCCCAATTCCAGGGCATAAGGCGTGATATTATTATCATTAATGCCAAACATCACCGAAGCAACGGCGCCTTCCCGGCGGGAAAGCTTACGGGTTTTGGCAAAAAGTTCTTCTATATTTTTTTATTTTTTGATCTTAACATCGCTGTTAATTAGCCCCAGCCGTATCTTTTATTAAACCAGGTTTTAATCAGCTGGGTTAAAGCGAAATAAATAATCATCATGGCTGCTAAAATCAGGAAATAAAGCGGCGGCAATGGAACAAAACCCAAGAATCCGGCCAAGGGCGAGAAAGGCAAAAGCATGCCAACACCAACTATCGCCAAAGTAGTAAAGGTCAACATTTTAGAGGGCCAGCTTTGCAAAAAAGGAATTTTATTAGTCCGGATGACATAAATAATTAAAGTCTGGCTGATTAACGATTCGACAAACCAACCAGTATGGAATAGGGCGGGATTAGCCCAGCAGTTAAAAATGAAAAGCATCATGAAATAGGTCAGGTAATCAAAAAGGGAGCTGATCGGGCCGATGTATAAAATGAATTTCCGCAGGTAGCCAATTTGCCACTGGCGGGGTTTTTGCAAATATTCATTATCGATTTTATCAGTCGGGATGGCAGTTTGGGAGATATCATAAAGCAAGTTGTTGGTTAAAACTTGGATTGGCAGCATGGGCAGAAACGGTAGAAAAATACTGGCCCCGACCACACTGAACATATTGCCGAAATTGGACGAAGCCGCCATTTGAATGTATTTAACGATATTGCCAAAAACTTTTCGGCCTTCGGTCACTCCTTCTTTCAAAACCAGCAAATTTTTTTCCAGCAAAATTATATCAGAAGACTCTTTGGCAATGTCCGCGGCCGTATCAACCGAAATGCCAACGTCTGCGGCTCGCAGCGCCGGTGCATCATTAATCCCGTCCCCCAAAAAGCCAACGGTATGTTTGTTGGCACGTAAAGCCCGAATAATTTTTTCTTTATGGAATGGGGCAAGCTTGGCAAAAGCCGAATTTTTTTCCACTAAGTCTGAAAGTTCTTGGCCTTCCAATTTTTCAATTTCGCTGCCCAAAGCAATAGAAGTTGCCGCAATGCCAACCTGCTGGCAAATTTGGCGGGTAACGATTTCATTGTCGCCAGTCAAAACTTTGATGTGAACGCCGTATTTTTCCAATTCTTTGACAGCCAGACCGGCAGTTTCTTTGGGTGGATCCAAAAAGGCCAAAAAGCCAAGCAAGGTTAAATCTTTTTCATCACTAACCGAATAGCGGCGCGCGCCATCGGGAACAATTTTATAGGCGACAGTGACGACCCGGAAACCGTCGCTATTCAGTTTATTTTCAATTTGAGTTTTATATTTTTTGTCAATTTTTTCAATCGGTATCACTTTGCCCTCCACTTGGACTTTGCTGCAAAGCGCTAGCATTTCTTCCACTGCTCCTTTGCAAATCAAGATATTTTGGCCAGTTTTGTCCTTGACCACTACCGAAAGCCGGCGCCGGACGAAATCAAAAGGGATCTCGTCAACTTTTTGGTAAGCCTTTTTGACGCTTAACTTTTTTTCGACTTCTTGATGGCGCAGGATTGCCGCATCAATCAAATTAGTCAGGCCGGTTTGGTAAAAACTATTCAAATAGGCATAGTCTAAAATCGTTTTATCTTCTTTGCCGTAAATATCAAGATATTTTTCCAAAATTACCCGGCCTTCGGTCAGCGTTCCGGTTTTATCGGTGCATAAAATATCCATGGCGCCGAAGTTTTGAATTGCCGGCAGGTGACGAACTATAACTTTTTTTTTAGACATATCCAAAGCGCCTTTGGATAGATTAACCGTTACAATCATCGGCAGCATTTCCGGGGCTAAGCCGACCGTGACGGCTAGGGCAAACAAAAATGCCTCAAACCAATTACCTTTGCTGAAGCCGTTCAAAATAAAGACCGCCGGTGCCATCACGGCAATAAAACCGATAATCAACCAAGTAAATTTTTTTATTCCCAAATCAAAACTAGAAACTGTTTCGAAAGTATCCAAAGCTTTAGCCAGTGAGCCAAGGTAAGTATTATGGCTGGTCGAAACCACCATTGCTATAGCGGTGCCGCTTTCCACGTTACTGCCCAGAAAACAGAGGTTGGTTGCTTCCAGCGGATTCTTCAAGTCAGTTTGGGGCTGGGCATGCTTTTCGGCCGGGACGGATTCGCCGGTTAACGCCGCTTGGTTGACAAACATGTCATTTGATTCAATAAGCCGGACATCGGCGGGAATCATATTGCCCGCCGACAAAAAGATAATATCGCCGGGGACCAAATATTTAATATCAATTTCTTTTTTCTTGTTTTCCCGAATGACATTAGTTCTGGTTTTTATCATAGCCTTTAATTTACTAGCGGCTTTATCGGCTTTGGCCTCTTGGAAAAAGCGTAAAATCACACTTAAAACTACCATAATTAAAATCATGGTAGTCGCTTTGAAATCCCTAGTGACAAAAGAAACAAGAACTAAAGTCAGTAGCAGAAGACTTAGCGGATCAAAAAAATTACCCAAAAGCCTTTGCCACCATTTTATTGGCGGTTCGGTCTCAACTTCGTTAAAACCATGTTTCAACCTGCGCCTGAGTATTTCTTTGTGGTTTAAACCAAAAGCTGAGCTGCGGTAATTATGGAGCACCTCCTTTGCCTCAAGGCTTGCCGCCTTAATTAATTTCTCAACAGTTGCTGGTGAAATATTAGAAGCCGCTTTCGTTTGATTTTTTGGTTCGCGCAGCAGGCGCTTGAAAGAAATCATAAAAATTTGATTAACCCTTGTTATCTATAATTATATATATTATAGCAGTAATTAATCTTAGTTTACAGTAATTTTGTCCTGAAAGAAAAATACCTTATTTACGTATTACTTGATATAAGCGTTGTCTAATTAATAAAAATCAAGTATATTTAAATATAATTATTAACGAAAATTAGCTGTAGCATGTAGATTAACCCCCGCTAGTGGCTACAGCCTAGTGGGGGTTAATGTATATTTAGAAAAGATATGCCCAAAATTTTAAAAAAGATTTTATCGCACAAAATTATTCTGACAATAGTTATCCTAGCGCTAGCAGCCGGTGGCTATTTTGGGTTTACAAAACTCCAGGGCAGCAGTCAGCAAGAGACAAGCTACGTTACTGCTGCAGTGGAAAAAGGAAACATTATCGTCTCGATTTCCGGCACCGGCCAAGTTTCCGCCCTTAATCAGGTCGACATAAATCCTGAGGCTTCGGGTAAGGTAATATCAATTAGTGCAGAGAAAGGCCAAGAAGTTAAAACCGGTCAGCTGATTGCTCAGTTAGATGCGACTGAAGCCTTAAAATCCGTTCGCGATGCTCAATCCAATCTGGAAAGTGCCAAACTTTCCTTGGAAAAATTAAATCAGCCAGCTGACGAACTGGAAATTACTAAAGCCCAAAATGCCTTAGACCAAGCGAAGGAAGCTAAACCTAATGCCGAAGATGATTTAAATAAAGCCTATGAAGATGGATTTAATAATGTGGCTAATGCTTTTTTAGACCTGCCAAATTTAATGGCTGGTCTTGAAGATGTTGTTTATGGCAATGATTTTTCCGATAGCCAGTGGAATATTGATTATTACAAAACCCGGACTGATCAGTATGATAACAATAGTCAAGGTACCGTGTATACCGATAAAGCCAAAGCCAGCTATATAGTGGCCCGGGATAGCTATAAACAGAACCTTGCAGATTATAAAAGTGCCAGTCGTTATTCAAGTAATGAAGTCATTGAAAAACTTATTAATCAGACCTATGAAACTACCAAAGACGTTGCTGAAACCATTAAAGACAATAAAAATTTGATCGATATTTTTGAAGATACTTTATCTAAGAAAAGTGTAACCATTCCGACAGAAACAGCAACTCATCAAAGTAACCTTGAAACTTATACCGGTACAACCAATAGCCTTCTTTCCAATCTTTTTAGCAGCAAAACTACTATTAATAACGCCAAGGAAGACATTATTAATGCCGAACGCACTATCCAAGAACAAGAGCAGACTTTGGCCGATCTTTTAGCTGGGACTGATCCTTTAGATATTAAATCGCAGGAGATTAGTATTCAACAAAAAGAAAATTCTCTTTTAGACGCCCAGCAAAAATTAGCTGATTATTCTATCCGGGCGCCATTTGACGGCGTTATCGCGGAGCTTAGTTTGGAAAAAGGCGCGGCGGTTTCTTCTGGAACAGCGGTGGCAACTTTAATTACCGCCAAAAAAATAGCGGAAATTACTCTTAATGAAATTGATGTTGCCAAAGTTAAAGTCGGACAAAAAGCCACCTTAACTTTTGATGCCGTTGAAGGCTTGTCAATTAGCGGTGAGGTGATTGAAATTGATACCTTAGGCACCGTTTCTTCTGGTGTTGTCAGTTATGGTGTTAAAATTGCTTTTGATGTCCAAGATGAAAGAATTAAATCCGGGATGAGCCTAAGCGCCAATATTATAATTGATTCTAAACAGGATATTTTAGCTATTTCCGCCAGCGCGGTTAAAACAGCAGGGGAGAACAGCTATGTTGAAGTTTTAGTTAATGGTCAGGCCCAAAGAAAGACGGTAACTACCGGCATAAGCAATGATACGATGATTGAAATTACTGACGGTCTGGCTGAAGGTGATGAAATTATTACTCAGACAGTAACTGGTGGTAGCAGTAGTACCACTAGCACAAATACCAATACTAATAGTAATAAATCAAATGGTGATGCGATGCGTAGAATGATGCAGCTGCAAGGAGGAACCGGTGGCGGGCCACCACCCAATTAAAGTCAATCTTTACCCTATATGATTAAGTGTGAGAAAATAACAAAAATTTATACAACAGGTGATGTTGAACTTAAGGTTCTTAAAGAAGTCTCATTTGAAATTAAGAAGGGGGAATTCGTAGCAATTATTGGACCCTCTGGCTCTGGTAAATCAACCTTGATGCATATTCTAGGTGCTTTAGACCGGCCAACAAGTGGTAACTATTTTTTGAACGGGAAGAATATGCTTGAATTGTCTGACGATGAATTAGCGGATATTCGGTCACAAAAAATTGGTTTTGTTTTTCAGTCATTCAATTTACTTTCACGTACCACAGTTTTAAGAAATGTTATTTTGCCATTAGTTTATGACAAAAAATTCCCTAAAGTTGAAAGACAGAGGCGGGCAGAAGCGGCTTTAACTGCTTCAGGATTAGAAAAAGATCGTTGGCATCATCTTTCAAATCAATTATCCGGCGGCCAAATGCAGCGGGTAGCGATTGCCCGGGCATTAGTTAATGAACCAGATTTAATCTTGGCTGATGAACCAACCGGTAATTTAGATTCAAAAACAGGTGATATTGTATTAGAAACATTTCAAAAGTTGAATAGAGAGAACGCTCATACAATTATTTTAATTACTCATGAAAAATATGTTGCCCAACATGCAGACCGGATGATTGAAATTAAAGATGGGATGATTGTTTCGGATAAATCCACTGATAACGGTGGATTAAAAGACAAATAAACTATGAAGCTTTCCGATTTATTTCAAGAAACTTATTTTTCTTTATCGGCAAATAAGTCAAGATCATTTTTGACAATTTTAGGTATTGTGATTGGAATTGGTTCGGTGATCGCGATGGTCTCTATTGGCCAAGGGGCGGCGGCAAATATTCAATCCAATATTGAATCTTTGGGCACTAATTTACTTGTTGTTTCGCCTGGTTCACAAAAAACATCTGGCTCTATGGTTAGGGGCGGTTTTGGTTCAGCTACTACTTTAACTCTTGAAGATAGTGATGCGGTTGAAGAACAGGTGCAGAATATTGAAGTGGTTGCACCAACAGTTTCTAGTCGTAAGCAGGTTAAAACTACTAAAGGTACAAATACTAATACTAGTATTTATGGTGTTACCACCGCTTATCAGACGGTAAAAAGTATTAATCTGGAAACCGGTGGTTTTATTAATGATGAACAGGTAAAAAAGATTTCTAAAGTTGCAGTTTTAGGACCCACTACCCGCGATGATTTATTTGGCGAGGGTATTGATCCGGTGGGCCAAAAAATTCGTATTGAGGGTTTGGAATTTACCATTGTGGGAGTTACTCAAAGTAAAGGTGGTACTGGCTTTGGCAGTGCTGATGATTTGGTTTATATTCCAATTTCTACCGCCCAGCAATATTTGACCGGCAGTAAATCGGTTAGTAATATTAATGTCCAAGTCACTGAAGAAGATTTAATGACGGCTGTGCAAGAGCAAATTACTAGTTTACTTTTAATTAGGCATAATATTGCTGATTCAGCAAGCGCTGATTTTAGCATTGTTAATCAAGCTGACATTCTGGATACAATGAGCTCAGTAACCAACACATTAACCTTGTTGCTTGGGGCAATCGCCGGTATTTCTTTGCTGGTTGGTGGAATTGGCATTATGAATATGATGTTAACAACAGTGACTGAAAGAACTAGGGAAATTGGTTTACGAAAATCATTAGGAGCAAAAAATGCCGATATTACCATTCAGTTTTTAGCTGAGTCAGTTGCTTTAACTTTTATCGGCGGCATTATTGGTGTATTAGTCGGTTGGCTGGCATCATATTTAATTACTAAATTTAGCAGTACAACTACCGAGGTTACTAGCTGGTCAGTATTTTTAGCTGTCGGTGTTTCGGCAGCAATTGGTATTATTTTTGGTTATTATCCAGCCCGACGGGCGGCTAAACTTAATCCGATTGAGGCTTTGAGGTATGAATAATAAGAAATTAAAGTAATACTAAGGTTTTATTTTTTTATTTTCTTAATTTCTTATTTTCTTATTTTACATTTTCTTAATTTTTTAATTAATAAACAAACTATGAAAAACACAAACACAATTATTGGTATCATCATTGCCTTATTAGTGGTTGCCGGTGGATCATTTTATGGCGGAATGATTTATGGCCGGACCAGTTTAGCTGCTATGCGCGGTGGACAATTTAGGAATATGAATCCTGAGCAGCAGTCAAAAGAGGGGATGCAACAATTTCAGCCAGGCGGCCAGATGCAGCGAAATGGCAGCCGAGGCAACAGCGGCTTTACTATTGGTGAAGTTATTAGCAAAGATGATAAAAGCATTACAGTTAAATTACCTGACGGTGGTTCAAAGATAATTTTTTATAATGCTTCTACCAGTATAGGTAAAACTGTTGATGGTTTAATTGAAGATGTCGTAGTTGGGGAAAATGTAATTGCTAACGGTACATCAAATAGTGATGGTAGTATCACCGCTCAACTAATTCAACTTCAGCCAGTCAATCCTACTTCAACCCCGTCCCTTCCTACTCCAGGGTCAGTTCAATAGAATAATATTAATAAATAAGAAAACGCGGATATTTATCTGCGTTTTTTTTGGATTTAAGCCGTTTTCTATCGGTCAGAATCAGCTTAGTGGATGTTTTCTAATTTGCCGTTGATATTTGAAGCTGCGGCCCGGGCAAAGGCGAAATAGTCAGTTATCTTTTGGCTTTTCAAAAAATCAGACCAAGGTTTTTCCAAGCTGACTTTGTCCATTTTGTCAGAAATGTTTTGGATTTTTTCAGTTATTGCCCGAGCTTCCGTTTCGCTGATGGTAAAAATTTTCAAATCGCCGGCCACTAAAAAAGTTTCCAGAGAATTTTTCAGAATGTCGGAATTTTCTTTGGCGCCGGTAAAGCCGGTATCAACAAGCTTCTGGGCGTTATTTAATTCATCTTTAGTTTGGCTTAACTCAGTTTTGACCTGGGTTAGCTCATCATTAGCCTGCCTCTGCTGTTCTTGAGCTTGGTTTAGGCCAGCTTGGATGGTCGTTGTCTGCCAAAACAAGTAGCCGGCGGCAACTCCAGCCAAGATGGCAATGATGGTAACTACGACTGCATAAATTTTCATAGCTTGAAATTTATTAATTAATTTGTTGTTTTCATTATAGCAAAAAATCGCCTTTTGGACGATTGATAGGATGGCTTGCATCCGGTTTAAGTTTTGGCCGGGCAAGGAGATAAGGGCTCATATTTTTTTCGGAAAGAGTACTGAGAATAATATGGATAAGCTCAGCACCAATATAATAACACTGAAAGATATTAATGATGAAATATGCAGTCCGATAATTCCGGCAAGCATTTTTAAGCCGATAAAAAACAAAATGATTGCCAAACCTTTTTGGAGTTGATTAAACAGGTGTAAGATATTCTCAATTAGGAAAAATAATGCCCGTAATCCCATCACGGCAAAAATATTGGAAGTAAAAACAATAAATAAGTTTTGGGAAATGGAAAATACAGCCGGAATAGAATCAAAGGCAAAAATTATGTCCGAAGTTTCTATCAGCAACACGGTTAAAAACAAAGAAGTAAAATAGAATTTGCCTTTTTCTTTCAAGAAGAATTTCCCGTTATGATAGCTTGTTGTCAGCGGTAATATTTTTTTGGCAATTTTGATGACTTTATTTTTTTCAAAATCGATATGTTCTTCTTTTTGGCCCCTCAAAAGTTTTATACCCGTATAAATCAAAATTGCGCCGAAGATATACAGCACCCAATAAAATTGGTGGACCAAATAAGCACCAGCGCTGATAAAAACGCCGCGAAAAACAATAGCACCTAAAATTCCCCAAAACAAAGCTCGGTGATGATATTTTTCTTCCAGCTTGAAATAACTGAAAATCAGCATCATCACAAATAAATTGTCTACCGAAAGCATCTTTTCCGTTACATAAGCGCTCAGAAATTCCGCCGCCAGCTCTCGGCTCATGAATAAAAAGATTAAAAAGGAAAAAGCAATAGAAATCCCAATCCAGAAAAGTGACTGGTATAAGGCGGGCTTAAATTCAATTTTGTGGCTTTTTCGGTTAAAATATCCAAGATCAACAGCTAAAAAGCCGACAACGACGGCACTGAACAAGATGAATAAGTAGGTTTGAGCTTGCATAGATGTAAAAAATAAAAACCGACAAAAGCCGGTTGTAATTGACACTGTTTCTTAGTTTCGAAGCGCTCTTTTGAGACCTATCGCTTCATCACTCCGCAGTGTCCAAGGCAATTTAATTATAGCCTATGTTTTTTAAATAGTCAAAACGATTTAACAAACGATTTAATAGTTTATCTATCTAGACCATTTTTTTTGGCCAGCCGACCGGTTTGATCTTTGCCCGCTTCGCCTTCTTCTATAGGAGTTATTTCCATTTTGAGTATTTTGCGGCTGAAATCGGCCAAGTTTGTAACGGTTTAGATTTTGGTTGGGTTTTGGGCCAAAAGCCGGTTTGGCGCCAGCTGGCATCACTAGTGGTTCTATTCTTGGCAGAGCCGGGGTGGCTGAAACCGGTAGACTAGTTCTAATCAGCCGTTCAATGCCTTTGATGTCGCCGTGCTGATCCGGCGTGGCAAAAGAAATCGCATGGCCGGTTCGGCCAGCTCTGGCGGTTCGGCCGATTCGATGAATATAATCCTCGGGGTTTTCCGGCAGGTCATAGTTAAGGACAAGCTGAATATTTGTAACATCAATTCCCCGCGCGGCAATATCGGTTGCCACCAAAATTCGGTACCGGCCGATTTTAAATCCCTCTAAAGCTTCAAGCCTTTGGTTAAGGGTTCGGTTGGAATGAATTTCATTGGCCGTATAACCCATGGCCCGGATTTTGTGAGTAATTTTTTTAGCGCCGAATTTGGTCCGGCAGAATATCAAAACACTGCCGGGATATTGTTTTAAAATGTTTGCCAAAAGCGATATCTTGTCTCGGCTATCGACAAAAAATAATTCTTGAGTGACTTGTTTTACCGTTGTGCCCGAAGGTGCAACTTCAACCCGCAAGGGCAGTGTCATATATGATTTGGCCATGGCAACGATTGCTTGGGGCATGGTGGCGGAAAACAGCATTGTCTGGCGTTGCCTTGGGACCGCTTGTATAATTTTTTTGATCTGCGGAGCAAAACCCATATCCAGCATCCGGTCAGCTTCATCCAAAACCAGGATGCCAACTTTAGACAAATTTAAGCGGGAGTTTTGGATAAAGTCATTGATTCGGCCAGGGGTGGCAATAATGATTTGCGGTTTTAAACTTAAGGCCTTATGTTGCTTAGCCGGATTTTCGCCGCCGATTAGAATAGCGGTTCTCAAGCCGATAGATTCGCCGATTTTTTTTAAAGTCTGGTCAACCTGCAAAGCCAGTTCGCGGGTCGGCAAAATAACCAAGCCGATAATCTTACCTTGGCTTTGGGCGATTCTCTGAATCATAGGAATACCAAAGGCTAGGGTTTTTCCCGTGCCGGTTTGGGCAATGCCCATCAAATCTTTGCCGGCAATGGCCGGCGGGATTGATTGTTCCTGAATCGGCGTGGGATGAAAAAATTTATGCCGCGTTAAAATTTCCAAAAGCTTTGGGGCAATGCCCAGTTCGTCAAAGGTTTTGTTAGGATTAAATGAAGTAGTCATAGGTAGTTCTTGATTGATTAAGGTTAAGTACTTTAATTTGCGAATTTTTAAGATTCTAAATTGTCCCACATGAACTTAAACCAAATCCGAAAATTTTCAGCCAGTTTTTCATTTTTCATCACAAAAATGGTGCCATCTTCGCCGAAGTTGCCGACATCTACACTGTTAAAAGTTACGACGTAGTCGCCAAAAATATCACAGACGCCGGGTGTTGAGTATTCTTTGGGAAAAATTTTATATTTGCCGCCAACCCGTTTAATCGCTTCTGGCATTTTTTCCTTAACCTGGTAGTCAAAAATAGTAAAGTATTCAACCTTTTTTCGCGCCATTTCTTTTTGAAAATTCTTTAAGAAATACTCTGGAACATTAGGCGTAAACCATAAAGCCTTGGCGCCGATAAAATACGTAGTTTGTCCAACTCTAACCAGATCGCGCATATAATTTTTAAATCCTTCAACGCCTTTGTAGATAAAGGCAATTTCGTCTGAAGGATTTTTTTTGTAGGCTTTTTGCAGTTCCGGCAGTATTTTTTTCAATTTTTGCTCCTTTTCGCCAACAAGTTCCATCAGTTTTTCTGGATCAACGGCTTCATAAATGTTTTCATTTTTTTGAAAAATTTGGAAAACCAAGCCCTTTTCCATCAACCGATTCAACGTATCATAAACGTTACGCCGATGGATATTGGCTTTATTAGCAATCTTTGAGACAGGGGATTTGCCCAGCACCAGCAAGGTTTCATAAATTTTGGCTTCATTGGGGGAAAGACCTAATGTTTCTAAGGTATTTTCGTACATATATTTGTATGGTTAATTAGCACCCTATGGTGGTCTTGGCCACTCTTCAATAATATATTAAGCTATCCCGTTGGGATTGTCAAGCGTGATCCTTGAAATATTGAGGCAAGTAACCCCTTATTACATCATGAGAAGAGGAGATAGCAATGAAAGTAAAACCCAGACCTAACCAGGTCGTTGCCATCAAGGCAGCTCTTAAAGGTTTGCATGGCAGATCTAAAAGAGCATTGGTGGTAATGGCAACGGGTCTGGGTAAAACTTTGACCGTGGCTTTTATCACCAAGCAGTATTCCGCCAAGCGGGTGTTATTTCTGGTCCATAACAACTTTATCCTGAGGCACGCCGTTGATGAGTTTCGCAAGGTTTTTAACGAAAAGACAAGGATTGCTTGCTATAACGGTATGTCCAAGGCTGGAGCCGAGAATGCTGATATCGTTTTTGCCACTTGGCAGACGATGGGCAGAAATCTCGGTAAATGGGACAGAAATCACTTCGGCCTAGTAATCGTTGATGAAGCGCACCATACCGGGGCTGAGACATACTTGCCAGTTGCAAAGTACTTCTCCGCTGCCAAGCTGGCAATTACGGCTACCCCCGATCGGACCGACGATCTAGATATTCGTGAAGTTTTCGGCCCGGAAGTGGTCAACATAACCTTGGAAGAAGCAATTGCCCGCGGTTGGTTGCCTCGAATTGAGTACCACGTCATCACCGACAAGAGCCTCGATGAAAATACCCTGCAACAGATCGTGGGGGAAATTCGTCAAGGTAAGAAGCGTTTTACCATGGCTGAAGTTAACCGTCGATTATTCATTCGAAAACGTGAAGAAGAAATTGCGCAGATTATTGATGGCTATAGGCAAAAAGCTATCATCTTCTGCCAGTCAATTCGTCACGCTGAACGGATGGCCAGATTTCTCAGCGCGGCTGAGACGTTCCATTCAAAAAAGGGCAAGGGAGGCAGAGACAACCAGGATCAAAACCTTGCCGTTCTTCAATCTTTGGCTAAAGGTTGGATTCGACAAGTCTGCGCGGTCAATGCTTTCAACGAAGGCGTAAATGTACCGTCCATCGGCGTAGTTGTCTTTTGCCGGGTGACGGAATCGCTCACCATTTTTCGCCAACAGTTGGGCCGAGGACTTCGTCCGGGCAAGGAGAAGCTGATTGTCCTGGATTTTGTTGGAAATCTCGAGCGCATCCAGTTGGTGCAAGATATGATGAACAAGGTCGCCGATCTCCATGAGCAGCTTACTTCCCCACAAGCGAGGAAACGTGAAGGTTACACCAGAAAGCCGTTTGAAGTTTCCGGCGCGGGTTTTGAATTCACTTTCTCGGATAAGGTCGTGGATTTAATGGAAGTGATGGGTCAGTGCGAGCAGGACTTTTACCCCACGTGGCAAGAAGCATCGAAAGCAGCGATTGCGCTGGGGATTAGGAGTTCAAGAAGTTATGGCGTTATGTACAAGAAGGATCCTAGGCTTCACAGTTACCCCATTGAGAAGTATCCGGATTTTCCGGGCTGGAAGAAATTTCTGGACAAGGGCTATTACATCACGTGGCAAGAAGCATCGAAAGCAGCTATCGCTTTGGGCGTTACGGACTTTGACAGTTACAAGATTTTACATCATAAAGATCCCATGCTCCCGCCCGCTCTTTATTTCCAGTACCCGGATTTTCCCGGGATAGACGAATTTTTGGGTAGAGAGACGTTCTACCCAACTTGGCAAGAAGCCGCAAAAGCGGCAATCGCTCTGGGAATAAGTAGTTCTACTAAGTACAACCCGACGTACAAGAAAGATCCCAGGCTTCACGGCAGTCCTTTCAAGAAGTATCCAGATTTTCCGGGCTGGAAAAAATTTCTAAACACAGAGTCCAAGGTATACCCAAGCTGGCAGGAAGCCTCAAAAGCGGCAATCGCTTTGGGAATAAGTACTGCCCCCAGTTACAGCCCGACGTACAAGAAAGATCCCAGGCTTCCCAGTAATCCTGATAGGAGATATCCCGACTTTCCTGGCTGGTCAACGTTCCTTGGTAAATAGCAAAATCATTTCATCCTCTGCAACTTCGGTTCAGGGGATTTTTTTATCAAAAAATACCTCCCCGAAACAGGGGAGATGTCTTCTCCTGAAACCATGATTTACATCACAGGTCCAGATTGGGAAGGGACGAGATGAGATATGCTTGTTTTTTATCCCGCTTGGCCTTAAGTTTTTTTATCCGGCTATCTGACAAAGACGTCCAGGTCAGAATACCAATGGCAGTTTGGACTGCTTCTTTTTCTTCGGCATTAAGTGGATGCTTGTTTAACAGACTTATTAAAATAGCGGCAGCTTTTTTGTGGTCCATAATTTATTTTAACTCAACTGAATTGCGATGCCGTTTGATTTCCGTTTTGCCTAAGACTAGATAAAACGCGATTACTGAAATTAATCCAATCGCCGCGCCGAATAAAAATGTCGCGCCGGGGTTGATGCTAACCCAAAGAGTGCCGGCAATGTAGCCGGCTGGCAAAGCGGCTAAGCCGATGAAAGTATGAAAGGTGCCTAAAGCCGTTCCCTTGAGGTCGGCCGGCGCCAGATCAGCGACCAGCGCGCGCTGAGAACCGTCGATAAGGGCAAAAAATATGCCAAGAATTATGAATGAGGCGACGGTATATTCTTTGCCGGCGAAAAAATACAAGCCCAGTGAAAGAATGGCAAACAGACTGTAACCCGCCAAGATGATCAGTTTGCGGCCAATTTTGTCAGATAAAACCCCGGCTCTCATTGATAGTAGTGTATAGATCAAATAAAAAAGTGCATAAAGCATAATCGTTTGACCATTATCAAAGCCATCGGCTTTTGCGCGCAGCATCAGAAAAGCATAATTATAATTGCCTAAAGTAAAAATGGCGGCAATTATAATAAACAATTTTAACTCGCGGGTTAATTCGGAAAATCCGACTTTTAAAGAGACTCTTTTCTTGGTCGGTTCAGGGTGTTTTGGTTCCTTTACCAGGGCGACGAAGCCGACCGAAATCAACCCCGGGATAATAGCCAGCTTGAATAGATTTACAAAACCAAAGATAGGCAAAAGCAAGAAAGCCAGCACTGCTCCGCCGACTGAACCCAGTCCGTCCATGGCCCGATTAAAACCGTAGGCTTTGCCTAAAGTCGCTTGATCGTTTGATTCAGCAACAATGGCGTCGCGCGGCGCATCCCGCAAACCTTTGCCGAACCGGTTGGCCACGCGGATGGTAAGCACTAAAAACCAGTTACTGGCAAAAGCTAATACCGGCTTCATTATTGCCGAAAGGAAATAGCCGAAAAAAACAAATGGTTTTCTTTTTTTGATTTTGTCCGACCAATAGCCGGAAACAACTTTTAAAAGCGAGGCAGCTGCTTCGGCTGCGCCCTCCACTAAGCCGACTGCCACGGCCCCGCCGCCCAAGACTGTCGTAATATATAGAGGCAACAAAGGAAAAACCATCTGCCCGCTTAAGTCGGTTAATAGGCTGACAACGCCCAAAATAACGACATTGCGGCTGATTCCGGAGAATGTTTTTTTAAATCTGGCCATATTAATCCATTAATTAAAATTTATCACGCCGCCGCCGGCCAAGCGGCCGACTGCTTTGCGTGATGCGCCGGGCTCGTTTGTCGATATAGCTTGAGCCGATCAGACCAAGAGCCGCAAGGGCAATACTGACTCCGCTTAAAATAAATATCGCCGTAAAAAATCTGGTATCGTCTGTGGTAGGATATAAATCGCCGTATCCGACGGTGGTCAGGGTGCAGACGGTAAAATAAAATGATTGTACCCAGCTCCAATTTTCAAGCCAATGGTATGATATCGTTCCAATAATAATCAATAATAACAAGGCCGATATGGCGGCTGCCTTTTGGGCCAAGGTATGTGGCTTTTTCTCATTTTGATAATTATAATTTGTTGGCATAATAAAATAATTATAGCAAAAAACCGCCTCAAGCGACAAAGCATCATTGAAAAGGAGTCAAGGGGCGATTTTTTTGGTTTCGGCCCGAGCTGTGAGAGAACTTAGAACTAAATTATTTATGGTTATTCAGGAATTGAAGTTATATCTTTGTGAAAATTATTCCCGAAATGAAAATAATTTTTTGAATAATTGTCTGTCCATAAAAGCTGCTAAAATTACCCCTACTCCATACATTACATAATCAACAGGGTCAAATACTCTGGCGAGTGCAAATATTCCAAAATATTGCAGCGTTTCAGAGAGGGCACATAGTAAAAAAACTAGTATTGCCTTAACAAACCACGGTTTCAGTTTTGGATGTTCCCCTTCAACCAGTATTAGTAAAAAATAAAAACTAAAGGGAATTACAATATCCGCAAAATATCTAGAATAAAATGTTCTTATGATCTGGTTGCTGATTTTAGAACCAAGAACAAATGTAATAGCGGTTACCATTTCTAGTATTATAATAGCTATTTTTATTTTTTTGTTTTCCATATAAGTTTATTGTAACAAAAAACACCTCCCCGTGATAGGGGAGATGTCTTCTCCTGAAACTATGATTATTCATCACAGGTTCAGGTGGCTAGAGGGAATCAAACCCTCGCCAAGAGTGCCACAAACTCTTGTGCTATCATTACACCATAGCCACCATATACAAATTTTTATATGCGCCCAGCAGGATTTGAACCTGCAACCCCCAGCTCCGGAAGCTGATGCTCTATCCAGTTGAGCTATGGGCGCTTGGCGTCCCAGGAAGGACTCGGACCTTCAACCTACAGCTTAGAAGGCTGTTGCTCTATCCAGTTGAGCTACTGGGACATAGTCGAATTAAGAATTAATGGGCTTGACCCGGCTCCTTGATTCATGATTATAGCTTTTAAATTAGAATACCAATAATACTAGCAGAAAATTATTTCAAAGTCAACCATTTTTTCCACGCCGATGAAACGTTTTGTAAACTTCCCGCAGCTGCTGATTGGTAATGTGAGTGTAAATTTGGGTAGTGGTGATTGAGGAATGGCCCAGCATGGCTTGGACCGAACGGATGTCAGCGCCATTGATTAGAAGGTCTGTAGCGAAGCTATGCCTTAAGGTATGCGGGCTAACTTTTTTAGTAATCCCGGCAACTTTAGAATATTTTTTGATTAATCTTTGGATGCTTCGCGGTGTTAGATTTTCCGGTTCTTTTTTACCTTTGGCCCGGTCGGCTCGGACGAAAAGAAAGGGGGATAGGTCGCGTCTGGCTTCCAGGTATTGTTTTAACCAATATTTAGTCTGATTAGATAAAAATACAACCCTTAGCTTATCGCCTTTGCCCCGAATCGTAAATTCGTCTTTTTTCAGATTAATTTGGTCCTTTTTCAAGTTAGCCAATTCAGAAACCCGCAGGCCGGTAGAAAATAATAACTCCAAAATTGCTTTATCGCGCAACTGGATAATCTTTGATTCATTAGTTTTTAAAGGTGCTTCAAGCAATCTTTCCAAGTCATCACCTTCCAAAAATTCCACTTGCCGTTCCGGCATCTTGGCCAGCTCAATTTTTTCGGGAGCAAAGGATTTAACATCTTGCTTGGACAGATATTTCAAGAATGACCGCAGCGCAATTAAATGGTAGTTTTGAGTGGATTTTTTCAGCGGCCGACCCAAGCGATCTGTTTGACGGTTTAACCAAAGTCGGTAGGTCCGGATCAAGTCTTGATCAATTTGGCTTGGGGAATTTATTTTTGACCAGTTTAAAAAACGCTTAAGATAAAAATCGTAGTTTTGGATCGTATTAAGACTCCGGCCGCGTTCGACCTCCAAGTATTCTAGAAATTGGCGGATGAGTTTTTGCATAGAATAAAATTGTTAAATTGTTAACGCTCCCTTCGCTGAGCCAAGAGTCGCTAATTGTTAAATTGTTATCTTGTTTATTTGCCACTTAACAATTGAACAATATAACAATGTAACAATTTAATTATCCAGTGCCCTGCTTCCATTTTACGACACTTCGGAAGTTTTGCCAAATTGGCTTGCATAAAACATTCCTATGGCGTAATATAATCTTAATAATGGAGGAGTTCAACCACGGTTTGGAGGGAGAAACAGCATGAATGACGCGACGGTTAAGTTAGCAGAAGCACTTGGCGTTCCTCTCGGCGTTCATTTGGACAAAGATGCAGCTGAATTGCTGATTACGGCCGCCCGGCTTACCGAGAGAGCTGTAACGATCGCCAGTGGCCGAGACACCGAGGAGAAACGGGCCGAGATTGCTAGCGCATTTGTTTTGCGATATCAGCAAAGAGCCGGTGATTTGCCCGTTATTTTGAAACCTGCTCAACTTAGGGCAGTGGCAACATATGCCGCCGCTGTTGTAGCAAAGCCTGCTCAAGAATAACTTGAAATGTGGGTTCCACAACCTCGCGCGTCGGGGTTGTCTTTTTATTGACAATCTTTTCAATCTGTGACAGTTTGATAATAAGAGGGCAAAAGGCTCTTTGCGTTGAGAGGAACATTTACGGCATGGTGCCGAAGAGAAAGGGTTTGACATGGCTAGAGTAAGGAAACGCGTAACAGTTCTTTCGTACGCCTCGGATGAAGTAACTCAACTGAAGTTGGCAGTGCGAGGCGGTATTGCGTTGGTCGACGGCATTGGGATCTACCCGGAAATCGTCCACACGAATGAAGATGGTGATGTATTAATCAGGCTTTCGGTCTTTCTGCGCGGGGACACTGAACCCACCTCGCAGTTCGAGCTTGAGGACTACATCCCAAGTGACTGCATCTGGCGGCCGGAGTTTGCCATTGACACTCAGGATATACACTCCGCTCTCCAAAGCAATGACTTTTCGGTCAGCGCAATTGCCACGGAGATAATCGCCCAGACCGCCCGGGTCACTATCGTCAGCAATAAGCGGAAACGCCAAGTAGAGTTTCAGCTCAGCTTTCCCGGCTATCCTGGATTTCAGACGCAAGCCGTCCGGCCATTCCAGGCCGTTGAAGCTTTTATCGCTATTCGTTGATGACACTTTGTACCAATCACTCCGTAAACTGTTTATCAGTTGACGGAGTCTTTTTTATTGACAATATGCATGATAATAAAAAAAGACCTGTAAGCTATCAATTAAGATAGGCTACAGGTTGCAAAGAATTCCCTCCGTAGTTCTGGGTTAGTGGCGATAGGCTTGGATCGCTTCACTGACCCAGTCCGGATTGAGATTATGTTCACGCCGCCAATGGTGTAGGCAGTTGAACACGTCAACCCGGCGCGGCAGTCATTCTGGTGAACCGCTGCGGCGAAAGAGGTTTAGCGCCACAATTAATGACCCGATGAGCACCAACACTGTTTTAGTGTCCAGCGTCATCGGCTGTCCGTAGTCGATGCCAGTATAGTCGGCGTAGGCCCGTATGACGGTCTCCTGGCACCGTACGGCTATCTCAAGGCTGAGTTCATCGCTGTCTTTACCGGGATCGCCGATAGGCATTTCGAATCGGATGAATTTCAACCGGACCGTGTAGGTGTAGGTCTGCCCAATCACTGGGTCAGGCGTTACCCATTGCCAGTCCCATGCAGCGCGTCCCTGGTCGTTATCACCGCCCCAGTCCCACAAAGAGAATCTCAGGCAGTCTGCATCTTCCGGCCTGAACATCGCTAAGTAGATAAGACTCTCGTCATGGTACTTATTGTTGCCCTGGATGATGCCGTAGTAGAAAGGCCACAGAAATCTGACAGCGGGCGGCGCTTCTACAAGGTTTGTCAGCACCATCTGCTGGCTATCGTACGGCAAGCTTGGTAGTGTTTCATTGCTTGACGGTATATCGTCCCCCGGTATCATCGGGAATCCGGGCTGAATGTAGCTGACAGTCCCGCACTCGATATGACCGCCGAAGAACCAAATGGGCATATCCTTGCCATCGCCAAAACTAAGCCATCCTTCCGCACCGTCGCCATTGACACCGTAGAAGTACAGCGTTCTGGACAAGCCGCCCTTGATGTAGTGGGCGAACATGTGAGACGCGTATCCGTGTGGTGCTGTGAATGCAGGACCTGGCGTCCACGAGAATGTCAGGTCGATGTAGTCTTCTCCGCAATGGAACACGGTGCTTCCCTCGACATTAAGAGGAGAATCGCATGCACGCCAATGCAGACGCGCCGTAGCATCGTCCAGCTTCTCGACCGTGGGCCGTACAATACCCCACCACCGCATAATCTCGCTGTCCGGCTGTTCATCCTGAGCTACACCGCGCAATGTGTATTCAGGGGCCGCGAAACCGTATCCAGTCACGCTGTCAATGCCGGGACATGACGCCACCTTCAGTGGGGCAGACAAACCTGTTATCCAGATGTTGAATGCTTCTCCATCAGTCACCCCGACCTCGATACCCGACGAACATATTGTCACCACATCGCCGTAACATAGCGATGCACTGACACCATAGAGACATGAGAGACATGCCGCAACCCACATAGATTTCATCATGATTCATACCCTCCAATCCCTTGTTTCATGTTAAGGTACTTCCTTTTTATCTCTTTTATCTCTTTGATTGACAGTTCAATTCCTTACCTTTACACTGAAAATACCTTAGCAATTATAGTATCGGGTGTCAATTATTGACAGACAATTTGTTTTGTGCTATTATCGGATTACTAAATAATCTAACTGACGTTTTCTCGGATTTGCCAAATTGACCTCTCGACTCCTCAATTTTACTCCGGGTCGCTCGAGGTCGCTGACAATTCTTGGAAATCGCCACAAGGAAAGGCCAAGCTAATATGTTAGACAAAAAGAAAAAAGAGAAGTTAATTGAAAAGTTTAAGACTCATAAAAGCGATACCGGCTCTTCGCAAGTCCAGATTGCGATTTTGACCGAAGAAATCAAAGAGTTAACCAAACATCTCAAAACTCACAAAAAAGATTTTTCTTCCCGCCGCGGCTTATTGAAGAAAGTAGCTGAACGCCGCCGGCTTTTAAATTATTTAAGACGGGAAGACGATAAAGCTTATAACAAACTAGTTAAAGATTTGAAGTTAAAAGTCGTGCTGACCCAGGCCGAATTGGAAGAAAAAAAGTTGCTTGATGAGGAAGAAAATTTAGAAATTGAAGAAGCCGAGGTCGAAGAAGCGACGGAATAGTTTTTAATTTTTTAAATAACACCCCCTTGACTCTATTTTGATAAATTTCGGGCCGCTTAGGGGTGTTACCAAGTAATTCTATGATAAAACACAGAGAGCAAAGAGTCGGCGTTTTTGTTGATGTTGCCAACATGTATCACTCGGCAAAAAATTTATATAGCGCCAAAGTTAATTTCAAAGAAGTTTTAAAGGCAGCGACGGCTAGCCGAAAGCTAATCCGCGCTATTGCTTACGTGATTCGATCCGAATCAGAAGAGGAACGGGGTTTTTTTGGCGCTTTAAGCAATCAAGGTTTTGAAGTTAAAGCCAAGGATTTGCAAGTTTTTGCCGGTGGGGCAAAAAAAGCGGATTGGGATGTTGGCATTGCCATTGATGCGATTAAAATGGCCGATAAGCTAGATAGCATTGTTTTAGTTTCCGGGGACGGTGATTATATCCCCCTAGTTACTTATTTGAAAGAGAATAAAGGTTGTCAGGTTGAGGTGGTGGCCTTTGGCAAGACAACTTCCTCGAAATTAATTGATGCCACTGATGATTTTATCGATTTGGGCCAGGATTTAAAAAGGTATTTGATTACTGACCAGAAAAAATTGCGGTTAATTCCTGATATTAAAAGATTAACCGGAAGATAATTAAAAATTAAGTTTAGGCTGATTTGCACAACAAACGTTGTTAGTAGTTACTTGGTACCGATTCCAATCTACGAATTGATGCGGATGATACGAATAAATGTTTAAGTAAATCTATCAGATAAGTAATTTATTCGTAGATTTGTATCGTCATTCGCCTGCCCCAAGCGAGCGAAGCGATTCGAAGGATAGATTAGTATCGGGCTAGGTAAATACTAGTAACGTCATTCAGGTGAATCAGCCAGAAAGGATTATTGTATGAAGCCAAAAACTTTTGAGGCTGATTTCGCCGGCAAAAAATTAATTATTGAAACCAATGAGCTGGCTCAGCAGGCTAATGGTTCTTGCACCGTTCGCTATGGCGATACGGTTGTTTTAGCTACCGCTGTAATGGGCGGAATCAGAGAAGGGGTTAGTTATTTTCCCCTGGCTGTCGATTATGAAGAAAGATTGTATGCCGCCGGTAAAATCAAAGGCAGCCGCTGGATTAAACGGGAAGGCCGGCCTTCGGACGAAGCCATTTTAACTTCACGATTGGTTGATCGCTGTATTCGCCCGCTTTTTTCCAAAGAAATGAAAAATGAAGTTCAGGTGATTCTAACGGTTTTGTCCTTTGACCAGGAAAATGATTCCGATGCGGTCGGTCTTATTGCCGCTTCTGCGGCTTTAGCAATTTCGGATATTCCCTGGGCGGGACCATTGGGCGGTTTAAGAATCGGCCGAGTTAATGGTGAATGGGTGATAAACCCGACTTTTGAAGCCCGGGAAAAAAGCGAATTAGATTTAGTCATCGCGGCCATTAACGATAAAGTTTTAATGATTGAAGCCGAAGGCTTAGAAGTCGGGGAAGAAACAGTTTATGATGCAATTGAATTTTCCTTAAAGCACATTAAAAAAATAATTGGTTTTATTGATGAAGTAGTTAAAGCCGTAGGCAAAACGAAAGTGGCGCCTGATTCTACTTTAATTGGTGAGGAAATAGAAACCCCGGAAGCAAAGAAAGAACTAATTGAAAAAACTGGCAATTGGCTAAAGACCAATATTCCTAAAATTTTATTTGATAAAAAATTAAAAACTAAATCAGAGCGTCATGAAGCTTTAGAGCAGGCTGAAGAAGAAATGATTGCCTACTTAGAGAAAGAGGGGATTGGCAAAGAAAGACGCAAACAGGCCCTACCGTTATTTGATCAATTTGTGGAAAAAGAAGTTTCGCGGGCAATTGTTGAAGAAGATAAAAGAGTTGACGGCCGCAAGCTGACAGAAATCAGGCCATTGGATCTTAAAGTGGGAGTTTTGCCTCGCACTCATGGTTCCGGCTTATTTAACCGCGGCGAAACGCAGGTGCTTTCAATTGTTACTTTAGGTTCGCCAGGCGACGAACAATTCTTAGAAGGCTTAGAAGTTTCCGGTCGAAAAAGATTCATGCATCATTATAATTTTCCGCCTTATTCGGTGGGTGAGGCCGGTCGGTTAGGTTCGCCTGGCCGGCGGGAGATTGGCCACGGCGCTTTGGCCGAAAAAGCCGTCCGGGGATTAATGCCGGATAAGGAAGAATTTCCCTATACTATTCGCGTCGTGTCCGAAGTCTTGGGTTCTAACGGTTCTTCGTCCATGGCTTCGACTTGCGGTTCAAGTTTAGCTTTGATGGATGGTGGCGTTCCTTTAAAAAAGGCGGTTGCCGGTATTGCCATGGGTTTAGCTTCCGATGAAGATAAAGGAAAATTTAAAGTTTTAACTGACTTACAAGATTTGGAAGACGGACCCGGCGGCATGGATTTCAAGATCGCCGGAACCAAAGACGGAATTACCGCCATTCAGCTTGATACCAAAACCAAAGGTTTGCCTTTGGAAATAATTAAGCAAACTTTAACTCAGGGTTTGAAAGCCCGCTTGGAAATTTTGAAAGAAATGGATCAGGTTATCGCTCAGCCGCGGGCAGAACTTTCGCCTTATGCCCCAAGGATTATCTCGTTTAAGATTAATCCGGATAAGATTCGGGAAGTTATTGGTCCGGGCGGCAAAGTGATTAATGAAATTATCGCCCAGACTGGCGTTCAAATTGATATCGAACCGGACGGCTTAGTCATGATTACCGCCATTGATAGTGAAAATGGCAAGAAGGCTGAAGAATGGATTAAAAATATTGTCCGGGTAGTCGAAATCGGCGAGGTTTTCGAAGGCAAGGTCACTCGGCTGTTTGATTTCGGCGCCATGGTTGAAGTTTTACCCGGCCAGGAAGGCATGGTTCATATTTCGGAGTTAGCGAATTATCGGGTCAATAATGTTTCCGATGTTGTCAAAATCGGCGATGTCGTTAAAGTCAAAGTAATTAAAATTGATGAAAAGGGCCGGATTAATTTATCAATAAAAGCTTTACTGCCAAAATCCGACAAGGATTATAATTCCGATTCTGCTCCAAAGAAAGATAAAGGATTTTTTAACCGAAGCCATAAACGATTCTAAGATAATCTCCGATCAATAACAAAAATGAAAAATCCCTTTCAAAATCAGACTCCTCAAAAACCAAGAGAAGCTAAATCTTCATTTGGAAAAAAGTTAATTTGGGGAGTAGTTTTGGGAGGGATTTTTCTTAGCCTTGTTTTTTCGGGAGTAATTTATTTTTGGTGGCGCCACTCTGCCGCTGACTACCTAATTAAATTAGTTCCTCTCGATGCTGTTTTGTATGTTCAGGCGCAAGATGCAATTTGGCCTTGGCAAAATCAAAAGATCAGTGATTTGCCGTTTCCGGAATTTTTTCAGGCAGCTGAAAAAAGTGAAATCTTTTCCCAAGCTGATTTGAGAAGAGATTTATTAGATAAGTCTTTTCAAGCCGGCCTAGTAATTTTAGCCGCTGAAGACGGCGGCTTGGATCAAGTTTTTATTTTCAAATTCAAAACGCCCGATGGACTAAAATTAATTTCCGCTCAGTTAGTCAATAAGCTGATTTTGCCCGAAAACATTTTAGTTGTTGCCAAAAATCAAAAGGCTTTAGCCAGAATTGAGGAAGTGGCAAAAGGTTCAGTTTTTTCTTTAGCCACCCAAGTTGATTTAAAAAGATTTGGTAAAGCGCCCTTAAACCTATATCTTAATTCAGATAATTTAAAATCGTATTTAAATACACGTCAGGACTTGCCAAGTAAATTTTTTGCTCATTTAATTAAAGAAGATATTCATCTTTCCTTTTTTGAAAATCAGGGGCAGTGGCAGTTTAAGTTAAGCGGCACCAATCTTTTTAAGGCAGCCTCGCATCAGCGGGCAATCGAATCTTTACCTAAGAATTTTAGTTTTTATATTTCAGGCATTAATTTGTTTGAAGTTTTTCAAAGCTTTGGTAAGATTGATTTGGCGCTGCCGGAATTTTTTCAAGCAACCGCTGAAAGCCTAAAGGCAATCAATGATTTTGATTTGCTTGCCGCTATTAAGTTTTTAAATCAGCCGGCCGATCTGATAATTTTTAAAGATGGCGCTGATACCGCTTTAGGCTTTAATTATATTTTGGTCCTGCCTCAACTGGCCGAAGAACAAGTTAATACTTTCAAGGAGCTGATAAAAATTATTTTAGCCCAGAAATTACCGGAGTCAGTTGATTACCGGCTGCCTGATGGCAGTTTGGTTGTTGAACTTTTGGCTAAACCAGAAACTTGGCAATGGCAAAAGACAGATTTTGAAATTAACTATTTGCAAGAGCCTAAGCTCAATTTTGAAATCAGTTACTTAGCTAAGGATCATAAGTTTTTTATCGCCAGCAAAGCTGATTTGCTAAAAGAATTCTTTGACAATTCGGAAATCAACTTAGATGATTTGTTAGCAAAATGCGGCGGCGCAGCAACAAATCGTTTTTTGGTTTTTGATGGAGATAACCAGAAAGATTATAAAGTTTATCTACCAGCTGGTCTGATTTTAGTTAAAGAAAACAGATTTGGTGCCAATAAAGGCTGTCTTATTGGTTTTTAATAGTATGTGGATAAAATGTTGATAAGATATTAATTAATAAACAAGATTTATTGTAATTTGTAAAGACGGAAAAATTGCTAAAGTAAAGCAATTTTTTTATTTATCCACCATTAATATTGACATAGCTATATATCTATGATATATTAATAATATAACCGCTATTTTGAAAACTTAGAAAGATTTCCCCAAGTCTTGTTTGGAGAAATTTTTTTCTTCTCTACTATTCTTACTTTATTGGGATATAAAACTGACTATATCCTACAGAAACAAAAACAAAAATAACGGTTGCAGGACCCTAAAAAGAGAGTCCTAACCAAAGAAAGGTAGAGGAGTGCTTCAGTCAGTGGAAGTATATAGCCGCTTCTGGCGGTCAATGTCTGAGTGTTCAGCAGGTAGAAAACCAAATTTGATTTTCTCTCTACTGAACACCCAGGCGTCCGACAGAGGTTTTAAAGGCGCGGACGCCACATACTTACAGGTATTTTGGGGCGCGACAACCGCGCCTTTTTCTTTTACCTTAAGTCCTTGTTGATATATGGTAATAGTGATATACTAATTATGGCTATTAATAAGGTTAACAATTTTTGGGTAAATTTTAATTTTAATCTGGTATGGATAAACAAATTTTAGCGACAATCAAAAAAAAGCTTGAGGAAGAAAAGAAAAATCTAGAAAAGGAATTGGTTAATTTCACCAAGAAAGATTTGAGAATCAAGGATAATTATCAATCAGAGTTTCCCGAGTATGGCGACAAAGAAGATGAGAATGCGGCCGAGGTAGCCGAATACAGCGATCGTTTATCCTTGGAGCATGCTTTGGAAAAGCAACTTCTGGATGTTAACAAATCTTTAGATAATATTGCTAAAGATAAATACGGAATCTGCAAGCATTGCGGCCAGCCGATTGAAGAAAAACGATTGCTTATCAGGCCGACTTCCAGCTCTTGTGTTGCCTGTAAGAAAAAATTGAAAGGCGAATAACGCGATACCAATCTACTAATGCATCCGAATTTACGAATTTACGAATCTACGAATAGCAAAAAGATTTTTGTTGTCAATTTGTCCACGTTTATTCTATTTGTCATTGATCGGATATTAAAATACTATTTTTTGAAAAATCCCGCCAAAACAGTTGGCGGTGATTTTTTTTCTGGTTTATTTTCTTTCCAGTTGGCGAAGAATTCCGGCATTGCTTTTGGCGTTCCGCTAAACTACTGGCTGCTTTTAGCTTTAACCATTTTAATAGTTTTTGTTTTAGTTAGTTTTTTGATTAAGGTTTACAAAAAAAAAGATTTCCTGGAAATTTCTGCTTTGACTTTAATTATCGTTGGCGCCGCCTCTAATTTAATTGACCGCCTCCGCTACGGCTTTGTGATTGATTATTTTGATTTGCCCCAGTTTACGGTTTTTAATTTGGCTGACGTAATGATTACTTTCGGCGTTGGGATTTTAATTTTGAGTTTTTTTAAAAAAAAGACTAGCCCGGCAAGCTAGTCAAATGTTTAAGATGTTTTCTAATGAGCAGGAGACCAGACAAAGTTATTTTTCCCCCTATCATTCTAGCTATGTGTCGGTACTTTCGGCGCCCTCAAAGTGGCTTGGCAACCTGGACAGGCGATCAAATCACCTTTAGCGTTACCTTCGGTGACTATCCTAGAACAGTTTGAACAGAATTCTCCATCACAGTTCCAGCATTGGAAATTATGTTCATGTTCGCCTTGTTGGCTGCCACAGTTTGGACACTCATGGTCTGGCGCAATTACTATGGCCACTCCCGCTACGTCCGGTGCTTTCATTACTCTCAAAGTGGCTTGGCAACTTGGACAGGCGATAAGATCACCTTTGGGGTTATCTTCGGTGACTATTCCAAAACAGTTCGAACAGAATTCTTTCCCGCATTTACTGCATTGGAGGTTCAATGCATGTTCACCTTGTCGGCTACCACAGTTTGGACAATTATTGTCTGGTGCAATTATTATGGCCACTCCCGCTTCTCTCGGCTCGGCCACTGTTTCTGCTAGTGTCGCCATAATCAGCCTCCCTAATTCTATGGTTCACATGGTTTCGGTTGGTAGCTACATCTTATTATATTAATTGGAGCGAGTCAACGGCATCTGGACAAGCTTAAAGAAATGTGATAAGATAGAAAGGACGATTGGGCAAATCAACATAGCGCGTCTTTTGAGGCGTGTTTTTTTATAAAAAATTAAGAAATTAAAAAAACAAAAAATTAAAGCCAGAACTTAGCCTTATTTTCTTAATTTCTTATTATTCCTATGTCCAAAAAAGTCCTTTCTGCCGCTGTGCTCGGCCTTGATTGTGAATTAGTCGAAGTGGAAGCGGATACCTCTTGGTCAAACGCGAAGTTTTTTATTGTCGGCTTGCCGGATAAATCCGTTGATGAATCTAAAGAAAGAGTCCGGTCGGCAGTTAAAAATTCCGGTTTTGAAATGCCCCGGGGACGAATCACGGTTAATCTCGCGCCGGCTGATTTAAAAAAAGAAGGCCCGGCCTATGACTTGCCGATTGCTATCAGCATTCTTTTAACGACCAAGCAATTGTTACTGAAAACCGCTTGGAACAGCCAGCTATTCATCGGTGAACTGGCTTTGGATGGGCAGCTGCGGCCAGTTAATGGCGTTTTATCAATTTGTTTGGAGGCAAAAAATAAGGGAATCAAAACCGTCTATTTGCCTTTGGCTAACGCCGCCGAAGCCGGTTTGGTTTCGGGAATTGAAATATTTGCCTGCCAAAATTTGTTGGAACTGGTTAAACATTTATCCGGTAAAGAGTTAATCATTCCTTATCAGCCCGATGATATGATTTTAAACAATCATGATTTTTTAATCAGTGACTATGACATGAGTTATATTAAAGGACAGCAGCAGGTTAAGCGGGCATTGGAAATTGCCGCGGCCGGCGGCCATAATGTCCTTCTTTGCGGCGTACCCGGGGCCGGCAAAACTTTATTAGCCAAAACAATGATTACAATTTTGCCGCCAATGGCGCTAGCCGAATCTTTGGAAGTAACTCGGATTTATAGCGTCGCCAGTTTGTTGCCAACCGATCAGCCATTAATCACTCGGCGGCCTTTTCGTTCGCCCCACCACACTGCTTCCGGCGTGGCCTTGGTCGGCGGCGGCACCTGGCCCAAACCCGGGGAAATTTCTTTGGCCCACCGCGGCATTTTATTTCTGGACGAATTTGCGGAATTCCCCCGGGTGGTTTTAGAAAATTTACGCCAGCCTTTGGAAGATGGCGTTATTTCCGTTTCGCGGGCTTCGGGGACGCTGCAGTTTCCGGCCAAGTTTATTTTGGTAGCGGCAATGAATCCCTGCCCTTGCGGTTATTTGAATGATCCGGATCGGAATTGCACTTGTTTACCCAATCAAATTATTAATTACCAAAAAAAGATTTCCGGCCCGCTTTTGGACAGGATTGATTTGCATGTTGAGGTGCCAAAAGTGAAATTTGAAAAGTTGACAGAGCAGGATACGGCGGAAACTTCAGCCGTGATTAGGCAGAGAGTGGAACTGGCGCGGCAAATTCAGCTGAAGCGTTTTTTGGATTTAAGCGTTATTACCAATGCGGAAATGTCTTCGCGGCAGACCAAAGAGTTTTGTCCGGTTGATGATAAAACTTTGGAATTGTTAAGACAGGCCGTAAACCAGCTGGGGCTTTCGGCCAGGTCTTATTTTCGGGTATTAAAACTAGCCCGGACCATTGCTGATTTGGCCGGTGAAGAAAAAATTAAGCTGGAACACGTGGCAGAAGCTTTGCAATATCGGCCGAAGGCGGAATAAAATTTGAAATAGTAAAGGAATTGATGTAATATAATAACAATAATATAAAAAAACAAGATGAAATTGAATCAAATAATTGATGTAAAAAAATGGCCACGTCGAAAGATGAATGTTGGTTATGGAACAAGAAACAAAATTGTACTAAAGCAGAGTCAAAGGGGGAAAGTCTATTTCATGGCAAAAACATATAATAAAGATATCGGTGAGTTGAGATCAGAAGTCTGTGCCTCAACAATTGGTAGATTTTTTGGTTTCTCTGTTCAAAAGACTTGGTTTTGTTTACTTCCTCAACTTAAAATGTTTCCAAATAAATTTGGCGTTTTAGTACAACTAGATGTAAGACGACAAAGGTACACTAAAAGAAATCAATTTAAAGAAAATTTAATCCATGGCGCCGGCCTTATTGGTTTTGTAGATAAGAATTTTACTAAATTGACATCTATACAAGAACAAAGAAAAGCGTATACTTTAGATTTGACGGTTAAGGCGCTAAAAAATTATATTTCTAAAAATCAAAAAGCTAAAATAGTTTTGGAACAATTTTTTAATCTTTTGTCATTTGATGCTTTAATTGGTGGTACGGATAGGCACTATAATAATTGGGGCATTCTTGAAAGAGCTGATGATTCTGAATTTATTCGTCTTGCGCCAGCTTTTGACAATGGAGTAAGTCTTTTATGGAAGATGGACGAATATAGTCCAAAATTTTTCAAAGATTTATATATCCAAAAATTCATTAGACGACCCGAATCGATGTTTAAGAAAATTAGAGGTGGTAAATATGATCTTTTTGAAGTTTTAGAGGCTTTGTATTCTATCCCAGAATTTAGGGGGTCAGGTGTTGCAAAGAAGATTTTCAATAGGCTCTGTAGTGTGAAGGTTGGATTTCTTAGGATGACAATGTTGAAAAATATTCCTCAAGACCCAAGATTTAGGTCTGAAGAAAAGGAGTTGTTAAATGTTTATCAATATGCTATCATAAGGTTGGAATTACTTAAAAACCAGTTACTAAAAATTGATAGATTATATAAATAATGAAACCAATAAGGTATAAGGTAATTTATAGAAATGGTGAAAAAACTCCCGTAGCTGAGTTCCAAAGGAACGAGGAAGGTAAGTTCGTGTTTGAATATTTAGAAAATCCTAAGTATGAATTTCCTGGGTTTGATTTGAATACGAAAAGGTATACAAGTGAAACTTTGTGGGAACAAATAGCTTTTAGGATTCCTAACGTAGAAAGGGATGAACGCCCTGGTGTTCCCCTAGAGGAACTTTTACAATATACTAATGGTAAACTTGTTACAGATCATTTTGAATTCATACTTATAACCGAGGACGAAAAGGCAAATAAAGAATAGCTTATAACATAAATGTAGGAGACCCCCAATCCGTTATAAGCTTTTTTTATACATTAAAGCAATACTTAGTTAAGGTCTTCTAGCCTAGGCCTTGACAGCCTTTTTTTGGTCTGCTAGACTATACCTATACCCCAGGTATAGGTATTTTAATAATAAATAAGCTTAATCTTATGGAGCATGAAAAAGAAAATCTAATTGCTTTAAAAAAGGCCCAAAGCCATTTGGGCAAAGTCATTAATATGGTCGAAGACAAGGAATACTGCGTGGATATTATGCAGCAGGTTTTGGCGATTATTGGCTTACTTAAATCAGTTAACCAGAAATTGTTAGCTGATCACTTGCAGAATTGTTTTGCCAAAGCGATGAAAGCCGGCGATGAAAAACGAAAAGGGCAGATGATTCAAGAAATTTTGCAGCTGCAGAGAATGAGTAGTAGGTAATCCCTCTCACCCGCTGAGTTAAGTTTAGGTTCCTCTCCCACCATTCGGCGAGCTCATGGTGGCCTTGAGCTTGTCGAATGGTCACGCGGGGGAGAGGGATTCAAGACTGAGCATTTTTCAAAACTATGCCCAAAATAAAACAAACAAAATTCAAAGTTGACGGTCTACACTGCAAAAGCTGCAAGACTTTGCTGGAAGGCGAAGTCGGGGATTTGGCCGGAGTTAAATATATCCAAGTTGATTATCAAACCGGCGATTGTTTCGTTGAGTATGATAAAGAACAAATCAGATTTGGCAAAATTAAAGAAAAGATTGAAAGTTTTGATTATTTAGTAAAGATAGCAAGTTCAGCCCGCCTCCGCTCCGCTACGGCGTGGCAAGCGAGTACAGCGAGTTCAGTGGGCCATCAGAGTGGCGCTAAAACTTTTATGATCGGATTATTGATTCCGTTAGTGATAATTGGCCTGCTTTTTGGTTATTTTTATATTCAAAATTCCGGTGCCTTATCAATCCTGGCCAAGCTCAATGAATCAAATTTAGGCTTTGGCTTGATATTTCTAATCGGCCTTTTGGCCAGCTTCCATTGCATTGGCATGTGCGGCGGCTTAGTCATTACTTATTCAGCCAGCGGCGCTGCTGAAGAAGGAATTAAAAAAACCAATTTTTCCTGGCCGCACCTGCAATATAATTTTGGCCGCTTAGTTTCGTACACCATTGTTGGCGGAATTTTAGGTGGTGTCGGTTCATTTTTTGCCGTCAATCAAACGGTTTCGGGAATTTTAATGTTAGTTGCCGGTGTTTTTATGATTTTGATGGCCATCTCATTATTTACTAATTATAAATGGCTTGATAAAGTTAGTGTCAGAACGCCGCAATTTATTGCCAAATTAATTTTTAAACAAAGCAAAAATAACAGTTCAAAAACGCCTTTGGTGATCGGTTTATTCACCGGCTTGATGCCTTGTGGGCCGCTGCAAGCCATGGAACTTTACGCCTTGGGCAGTGGCAGTTTCACCCGCGGCGCTTTGAGCATGGCCGTGTATGCTTTGGGCACGATTCCTTTGATGTTTGGTTTTGGCGCTTTTATTTCTTATCTCTCTAAAAACTATATGAAAAAAATTATGAAAGTCTCAGCTGTCATTGTCGGACTTTTGGCTTTAGTGATGATCGGCCGCGGTTTGGCAAACTTTGGTTTTAATATAGCATTGCCCGTTGCTTCTCAAGGATCAAGTGAAATAAATAATGGTCAGAATCAGCCGGCTAGTGGCAATTATCAGGAAGTGAAGATGGCCGTGACTTATAGTGGTTATCAGCCAAGCGTTCTTTATATTAAAAAAGGCATTGCCGTTCGTTGGGTAATTGATGGTAGTGGCATGACTGGCTGTACCAGCTCAATTCAGATTCCATCATTGGGAATCAGACAGAGTTTAACTCGCGGTGAAAATATTATTACTTTCACACCAACCCAGGCCGGTGAAATTCCTTTTTCCTGCGGCATGCAGATGGTATGGGGAAAATTTATCGTACAGTAGACGGGTTGTGTGTTTGATCCTAATCTACAAATGACGATGCGAATCTACGAATTGCATTCGGATGTGCGTATTTGTAACGCTATTCGCATACAAAAAAAGAGACCAGTCCGGGTGGGCTGATCTGACTGAGGGCAAAGGACAACATTTAGGCAGCTTAGGCAAGGCCGCAAGTTTGGGCAATCTCGACAACAGTAATTGAATTATCCGCTTGATCCGGAGGCTTTTTCCAAATTTGATAAACCTCTATCGAGGTTATCAGGGATAAACATTCATTCTTACTGGTGCCCCAAATTGCAGTGGCAATATCCCCATTGACCAGCAGGCCCTGTTCTGTTTTTTCCACGGTAATGGGTAGGTTGCGGTCGGGAGCATTATCCCATCCCCGTTCCGATACGTCAGCAATCGTTTCCCATCTAGCATTCATCTGATTCCACCTCCTTAAAGAGCGTTGATTATATAGTTTTCGAGTTAGAGGCTAATAGTTTCGGGTGTTTACTATCACAAAACTCAGACTAACTTAGCATTAATAAAAATAATTGTCAATGAAGAAAATATGCAACAAACAAAACTAAACATTGCCGGCATGCACTGCGCTAGCTGCGCGATTAGCAATGAAAAAGTTTTACAAAAAATTCCGGGCGTAAAAAAGGCCGTGGTCAATTACATCAAATCTCAGGCCATTGTTGATTACGATGAGGCTCAAACGACGATTGATCAGCTGAAAAAAGCAATTATCAACAACGGCTATCAAATTCTTGAAGGCCATCAGCATCATGAGCAAAAAGATCATGTCAGGCATGGTTTAAATCTTTTTATCATTGCTGCTATTCTAGCCATTCCCGGTTTGATTTCCATGTTTTTTATGGTTCAATTGCCGGGTAGTTTTTTAGGGGTTGGCAGTTGGCAATGGGTTTTACTGATTTTAACCACGGCTGCCATGTTTGGCCCCGGTTTGAACTTTCATCGGGGTATGATCCGCCAGACTTTAAAATTGAAAGCTGACATGGATTCATTGATTTCTTTTGGCACGTTGGCGGCATATTTTTACAGTCTTTGGGCGGTGTTTGCCGGCCAAGCGACTTATTTTGAAAGCGCTTCAACCATTATTGCCATTATTCTTTTGGGCCATTACCTCGAAGCTTTGAGTACAAGTAAAACCTCAAAAGCCATTGAAAAATTGATGCATTTGGGCGTTCGTCAGGCCACTATTGTGGATGAAAACGGTCAGCGTCAGGTGCAAATTGATGATGTTAAGTTTGGTGATGTTTTGCTGGTAAAGCCGGGCGAAAAAATTCCGCTTGACGGCGAAATTGTTGAAGGGCAAACGGCGGTTGACGAATCAATGCTGACGGGTGAAAGTTTGCCAGTTGATAAAAAAGAGGGCGATTCGGTTTTTGGCGCGACGCTAAATCAACAAGGTGCCGTTAAGGTCAGAGTGACTAAGATTGGCCAGTACACAATTTTAGCTCAGATTATTCGGATGGTGGAAGAAGCTCAAAACACCAAAGCGCCAATTCAGCATTTGGCGGATAAGATTTCCGGAATTTTTGTGCCGATAGTTTTGGGATTGGCGGTCCTGACTTTTTTGGTTTGGTATTTTGTCTTAGGGGCATCATTCGGCATTGCTCTGACTAATATGGTAGCGGTTTTAATTATTTCTTGCCCGTGCGCATTGGGTATTGCCACGCCGACAGCCATTATGGTCGGTGCCGGCCGTGGCGCCGCGCGCGGTATTCTTATCAAAGGCGGTGAATTTTTGGAAAAAGCAAAAAAGATTGATATTGTGGTTTTTGACAAGACTGGCACATTAACCAAGGGAGAGCCGGAAGTGACGGATGTAGTAGAAATTACAAATTACAAATTACAAATTCCAAATAAATCGCAAATTCCAAATTCCAAATTCCAAACAGAACTTTTGCAAATTGCCGCTTCCGCCGAGTCTAGCTCAGAGCATCCGATTGCCAAAGCGATTGTCAAAAAAGCCAAGCAGGAAGGAATAAAGTTGGCCGAACCTAAAAATTTCCAGGCAATTTCAGGCAAGGGCTTGCAGGCGACAGTTGATGAAAAAAAAGTTTTAATTGGCAATTCAAATTTTATTAGTCAAACTAATAATTTGCCGGTGGGAGAGCTGGAAAGTCAAGGCAAAACCGTGGTGCTGGTTTCAATTAATGACCAGCTGGCTGGTTTGATTGCCGTGGCTGATGTTTTGCGGCCGCAAGCCAAAGAGGCAATTGCAATTTTAAAAAAGCAGAGTATCGATGTGGTTATGCTTTCAGGCGACAATCGGCAGACGGCTGATTACATTGCCGGTCAGTTAGGAATTAAAAATGTGGTGGCTCAAGTTCTGCCAATAGATAAAGCTTTGGTAGTCAAAGATATTCAGGAAGGGAATTTTGGAAATTGGAAATTGGAATTTGGAAATTCCCGCCAGCGGCGGGTGGTGGCATTTGTCGGTGATGGTATCAATGACGCGCCGGCTTTGGCCCAGGCTGATTTAGGCATTGCCGTTGGCACCGGCACGGAAGTGGCAATTGAGGCGGGAAATATTGTTTTAATGTCCGGCAACCCGCTTAAGGCAGTGGAAGCAATAATGCTGGCGAAAAAAACATTCAGCACCATTAAGCAAAATCTCTTTTGGGCATTCTTTTACAATATTTTGGCCATTCCTTTGGCGGCCGCGGGTTTTTTAAGTCCGATGATCGCCGCGGCCGCCATGGGGTTTAGCGATGTCTTTGTCGTTGGCAATTCGTTACTTCTTAAAAGGAAAAAACTTTAATTTACTGGACAGAAATTGAATTTTAGGGTAATATTAAACTCAGTTTTTGCTTAGATTAATTATAATTTTTGAAAGTTATGAAAAATTGGTTTTTAAAACTATTTTTTTTCGCCTTTTTGGGTATTTTTTTATTTACCGCCAACATTGCCGCGGCTGCTCATCCGACCATAGTTTACTTTTTTTATAATTCCGGCTGTTCTCATTGCGCCGCGGAAAAACCATATTTAGCTGATTTAGCTGTTAAATATCCCGAACTAATTATTAAAAGTTATGAGGTTTGGACCGATCAACAAAATGTTAAATTATTTAATCAATTCGCTGAAGCTTATGGCATAAGCGCTAATGGCGTGCCAATCACTTTTATCGGTGAGTCCGTAGTAGCTGGTTATAGTACGGATGAAATTAGCGGCAAAGAAATTGAAGAAAAGATTAAAAAATGTTTGGATAATGGCTGTATTAATCCGATGACTGAATTAGAATTAGAAGAGCCAGCCGAGTCAGGCGATTCAGAAATAAAAGAGGCAGAAACCCCGCCAATAAAAACTACCCCATCTTCGATTATCCAGCCAAAGGCCGGTCAAATAGAGCCAAAGCTGATTTTACCATTTGAAGCAAAAACGGCAACCGACTCATCATTAATTGAAGCACCGGCAATAAAAATGGAACTTTTGCCAGTTAATACCGAAATTGAGAGCGGTGCAGTTAAACTTTATAAATACACCCCTTCGGTGCCAACCGCTTCGGCGGAAAATCAGAAAGGGGAAATACCAGAGTTTGAAATTGAAACCAAATTGCCGCTTATTATTGAAGAAGACAAGTTGATAATAAAAGATGCGAAAACCAGTCAAGCGTTTGAAATCGGTGTAAAACCAGAGCAAGCGGTTTCTGCTGTTTTAGTCTCAGATAAAATTGAGGTTAAAAAAATTTCTTTAGCCCTTGAAGCAGAAAAACCGATTTATAGTCTAAAATTAAGCCAGCAGGCTAAATTATTAGGTTTTATTCCGATTCAAGTTAAAACGGAAGTAAAAATCAGCGGTGATGACGGTAAGGTTTTGGCTTTCAAGAAGCCCTGGTGGAGTTTTCTAGCCAGCGGGATTAAAAATATTAATTTTTAATGTAATGAAAGTCTTGAAATTTGGCGCGGTTTGGTGTCCGGGTTGTATTATCATGCGGCCGCGCTGGCAAAAAATTGAGCAGGAATTAACTTGGCTTGAGACTGAATATTATGATTATGATCAGAATAAAGAGATGGTGAATCGCTATAATATTGGTCGTGATATTCCGGTCTTTGTCTTTTTAGATAGGGAAGGTATAGAGTTTAAAAGGATGAACGGAGAGATTGATCGGAAAGATTTGATCAAATTCTTAGAGGAAAATAAGGATAAATAGCATGTCTAATCTATTTCAAAAAATCAAAAAATCAAAAAATCAAAAAATCAAAGCTAAGTTTTTTCTTATTTTCTTATTTTCTTATTTTCTCGTTTTCTCGTTTCTATGGTCAAGTTTTGCCATAGCTCAAGAACCTGCCCCGGTTTACCTCACGCTTTTCTATGGCGACGGCTGTCCCCATTGCGCCAAGGAAGAGGCTTTCCTAGATAAACTAGAAAAGGAGTTTTCCAATCTGGAAGTGAGACGATTAGAAGTTTGGTCCAATCAGGGTAATATTAAAATAATGCAGGCGATCGGAAAAAAGCTTAATGTTCAAATTACCGGCGTTCCTTTTACCGTTATCGGCCAAGAAACCATCGCCGGTTATCTGAATGATGAAACTACCGGTGCAAGAATCAGAAGCATGGTGGAAAGTCATTTAACCAATGGTTGTGCTGATACGGTAGGGGAAATAATCAGCCAAAAGCCAACTGGCGGTGATCAGCAATGCAATACTAATAATTTATCGGGTACGATTGATTTGCCGTTTTTCGGGCGGATTGATCTTAAAGTTTGGTCATTGCCGGCCTTAACCATTGCCATTGCCGCTTTAGACAGCCTTAATCCTTGCGCCATGTGGGTGCTTTTGTTTTTAATCAGTCTGCTTTTTGGCATGGAAAACAAAAAAAGGATGTGGCTTTTAGGCGGGGCTTTCCTCTTGGCTTCGGCCGCTTCTTATTTCTTATTTTTAGCCGCTTGGTTAAATTTATTTTTATTTCTCGGCTTTATTTATTTTATCCGAATCGGCATCGGCGTTTTTGCGATCGGCAGCGGCGCCTATTATTTATGGGAATGGTGGCGCTACCGCGCTGGCGGTTGCCATGTGACTAATGAAGAAAAGCAAAAAAAGATTATGAGCCATTTGCGCAAAATCACCGAACAAAAAACTTTCTGGCTGGCTTTAGTCGGTTTGATGGCCATTGCCTTCGCCGTTAATTTAATTGAATTGGTTTGTTCCGCCGGGTTGCCGGCAATTTATACCCAAGTTTTAGCTTTGGCTAAACTGGCCGGCTGGCAGTATTATCTATATCTTCTGCTTTATGTTTTTATCTATATCTTACCCAGTCTGATTGTATTTTTGATCGCCATGTTTACCATGCAGGCCTTTGCCTTCAGCACTAAATTCGGCCGCTGGGCCAATTTATTCGGCGGCATAATCATTTTGCTTTTAGGAATTTTGCTGATTTTCAAGCCCGGCTGGATTATGTTTGGCTGATGAGATTAATTGTTTCATTTTTTGTTTCATTATGATACAATTAAGGCAGTTTGAATGAAACAATTATTTTTATGCTTAAATTGACCCCCAGACAATTGAAAACCCTTGATTTTATTAGGCAAAAAGGCCGGGCTACTAATCAAGAAATCAAAGAATATTTAAGAGATATTTCACGTATTACGGTAGTTCGGGAATTAAATACTCTGCTAACCTTAGGTTTGATTAAAAAAGCCGGTCAAGGCCGCAATGTTTACTATCAAGAAAAAGTTACTAGTGAATTTTGCCGTTATTTTGATGTAGAAAAATATTTTAGTCAAGGGCCGGATGAAAGAAAATTAGCCTTTGAACGTTTTAATTTTGGTATCTTTAAAAACCTAAAAGGTATTTTTAGCCCGAAAGAATTAGCCGAATTAAAAAAGCTTAATTTGAAATATCAGCAAAGAATAAAAAAACTATCAGCAGCAGCTTTAAAAAAAGAATTTGAACGATTAACCATTGAATTAAGCTGGAAATCTTCTCAAATTGAAGGCAATACTTATTCTTTAATTGATACGGAAGTTTTAATTAAAGAACATAAAGAAGCCGCTGGCCACAAGAAAGAGGAAGCGATTATGATTTTAAATCACAAAAAGGCTTTGGATTATATTTTAAATAAAGTGAGTGATTTTAAGCACTTAACTCTGGGTAAAATTGATAACATTCATCAGTTATTAGTCAAAGATTTAGGAGTAGAAAAAGGCCTGCGGCAAAGAATTGTGGGGATAGTCGGCACGCGCTATAAACCTTTAGATAATCAGCATCAGATTAAAGAGATAATGGAGAAAACCATTAGGTTGATTAATAATTTAAAAGATCCTTTCACTAAAACTTTACTGGCGATTTTATTGATTTCTTATATTCAGCCTTTCGCGGATGGTAATAAACGTACAGCCCGCCTCTTAGGCAACGCTATCTTATTAGCTTATCAGGCTTGCCCGCTCTCTTTCCGCAGTGTCAATGAGGCGGATTATAAAAAGGCGATAATTATTTTTTATGAACAGAATAATTTATGTTTTTTTAAAGAATTATTCATTGAACAGTTTAAATTTGCGGTAAATAATTATTTTTAGGAATTTTGCTGATTTTCAAGCCCGGCTGGATAATGTTTGGCTGATAATTATGGAGCATATAACCTGAAACAAAGGTGAGGCGGCTAAGCCTTACTTTTTTATTAGGCAAGAATTCAAAGATACGTTTTAATTAAAATAAAGAAAAAGGTAAAAATTATTAAAGAGCTGTGGAAAACTTTTGTTTTGTCGTTTTATTGAAAAAGTGGTATAATTATAATGTAAATAATCGGACTTTTCTACTTTTTTCGTCAAATTTTTGACATAATTAAAACAGTTATGTCAAATTAAGAACTTGTAGGAATCTTCTTATCTCATGGGCATATGAAATTTGCCTTTCAAGACGGAGTGTTAATTAGAGGGAGGGTAATTAACGTTCGCCGTTTTTTTATTCTAGGAAAAATTTTAATAATAAACAGAAAATACTGTCTCTAACAGTGTTTTTTGTTTGCAAAAGGTCTAATTGAATCTAAAAATAAAAAGGAGGAAAAATATGAATAATAACAAAGCCAAGCAAGGTGGGATTGAAGAATCCAAAAAAATTGCCTTGCATTATATGAAAACGTTGGTAGACGTGGCCAGAGAATCTTTTTTAATTCTTGACGCCAATCTTCGGGTGATTTCGGCCAACCCGATTTTTTATCAAAACTTTCGGGTAACATCGGCGCAAACGGAGGGTAAATTGCTTTATGAATTAGGCAATGGCCAGTGGGATATCTCTAGACTAAGGAACTTACTGGAAGAGATTTTGCCCCAGAAAAGAGTGGTGAGAAATTATGAAGTTAAGCATGCTTTTGAAGTAATCGGGCAAAAAACCATGTTGCTCAATGCCAGGCAAATAGATACGGTGCAATTGATTATCCTTGCTATAGAAGATATTACTGTTAGAAAGGAGCTTGAGAGTAAATTGGCCGATAATGTCAAAGAGCTTGAGAGTAAAGTCGAGAAACGGACAGCCGAGCTTGCCAGCCAAGTAAAAGAATTGGCAACGCTGAATGAAACCATGGTTGGTAGAGAATTAAAAATGGTGGAGCTTAAAAAAGAAATTGAGAACTTGAGAAAACAAGTCAAAAACGGAAACCACAAGAATGGAAACGGCAATGGCAATCATAAACGCCGTTAGAGATAAGCTGCAAAGGGGTATTTGGGGGCAGGTCTTAACGGGTAAAAATAACCGATAACAATGAAATCTAAACTTCCAGCGGTTTTTTATAAATCAATTTTTAATAATGCAAACGACGGAATAATCGTGGCAGATTTAGCGACCAAAAAATTTTATATTTTCAATCAGGCAATCTGTAAAATGCTGGGCTATAGCCGCAAAGAGTTTGAAAAATTAGGGGTTAGAGACATTCATCCTGAAAAAGATTTACCTTATGTTCTGGGACAGTTTGAGAGACAATCAAAAGGAGCAATTGGAGAGAATATATTAGCAGAAAATATGCCGGTGAAAAGAAAAGATGGCAGTATTTTTTATACTAATATCAGCGCTTCTCGTGTAAAACTGGCTAAAAGAATGTATCTGATGGGCATCTTTAGAGATATCACCGAGCAAAGGCGGATAAATAAAAATTTGGAAGATGCAAAGGTAGCTGCCCGAAATGTGCTTGAGGACCTTCAGGTTGAGAAAAAATCGCTGGCTTATGCCAAAGCAAAAGATGAGGCGCTGCTGGCCAGTATCGGTGATGGCGTGGTGGCGACTAATCAGGCTGGGAAAATTGTGCTCATGAATAAGGCGGCTGGGCGGATGCTGGGCTGGAGTGCCAAGCAAGTGACGGGAAGATTGTTCGTCGAGGTCTGGCAGGTATTAGATGAAAAAGGAAATCTGGTACCTGAAGCAAAACGCCCAGTAACCCTTGCTCTTACTGGTAAAATCACTACTACTACTACTACTACTACTACCGGTTCGGGTTATTTTTACACCCGAAAAGATGGAACCAAATTTCCAGTTGCCCTAACTGTTACTCCGGTGCTAGTAGGCAATAAAATCATTGGCGCGATTGATGTTTTTCGCGATATCACCAGAGAAAAAGAAATTGAAAAATTGCGGCTGGATTTTTTGTCGCTCGCATCTCATCAGCTACGAACTCCTCTTTCGGGAACTAAGTGGCTGATTGAAACGATTCAGAGAGGAATAATCGGTGAATTAAATCCTAAACAGAAAGAATATATTAACAGCATTTATCAAATTAATGAACGGATGATAAGGTTGGTTTCTGATATGCTAGATGTGCTGATGTTGGAAAGCGGCGTTACGGCGATAAAAAAACAAGAAGTCTCGGTGTCCAAGATTTTTGAAGAGCTGCTGCTGATGATGGAGCCGGCGTCGCGAGATAAGGGAATAATGCTTTGTAACTTACTAAAAAATCATAAATCGTTTTTTCTTGAAACGGATTTACAAATATTGCGAAGCATTCTGGAATGCTTCGTTTCCAACGCCATTAACTATTCTCAAAGCGGCCAGAAAGTGTTTTTGGACGCGAAAGAAGAATCTGACCTCGTGGTATTTTCCGTAAAAGACAGCGGTATCGGAATTCCCAAAGAAGAACAGAAAAGTATTTTTGAACGCTTCTATCGCGCTTCCAATGCCAAAGCTTTGAGACCAACCGGCACCGGTCTTGGTCTTAATATCGCCAAAATGCTGGCTGAAAAGATTAACGCAAAAGTTTCATTTGAATCACAAAAAAATAAAGGTTCCATTTTTTATTTATGCATCCCTAAAAGGTCGAGTAGGGGTGTAAAAGAGAAGGAAAAAATTAAAAACTAAAATATGAATAGCATACTAATTGTTGAAGATGAAGATTTTTTAATTCGGGCGCTTGAAGATAACTTAACCGCCGAGGGCTATATGGTTGATTTTGCTATCAATGGCGAGGAGGCGGTTGCAAAAATAGGAAAAAAGAAGCCAAGCCTTATCCTACTTGACATTTTGATGCCTAAAAGCGACGGCTTTTATGTGCTCGGGGAGCTAAAAAAGAATCCTGAATGGAAATTGATTCCAGTGATTGTTTTGTCAAATCTTGGAGAAGATACAATGATAAAACAGGCCTTGGAGATGGGCGCTGATGACTATTTCGTAAAATCCCAACACCCGATTCAAGAAGTAATTGAAAAAGTGAAAGATTATCTTGAGGGCAGAAAAGCGGCCAAGTCCCGTCCTTAACAGCCAATAGAATGAAGCTTCAATATCTACTTTTTTCATTATTGATTTTGGCTTTGGTTTTGTTGCCAATTATTGTATTAGCCGTAGAAATCGGACCAATCGAAGAACCAATAGAAGAACCCATAGAGATAAAATCAATTTTGAATCAGACAAATTTTTGGTTTAGAGATGATGATGGGACAGAAACATTGGCCACTGGTTATGGTTCTTTGGATACAGGCAAAGATGCAAATATTACTAACGTTGCTTTGGGAGCTGTTTTTAGATTACGTTTTGGCATCAGGGTCACTAGATGGATAGGCATTCTTGTTCCTAAGCTTGAGTTTAAGCAGGGCACTGATTGCACTAGCGGCAGTTGGACAGCCATTACGCCAACGAGTGATACTTTTAGTCTTCGTTTATCGGAAAATTTTAGCGATGGTGACCCTACCACCAAGCAAATCACCAACGGTTCCTTTGTTGCTGGCCAAATTCTGGAATCGACCAATCCAGCTTCTTCTTTAAACCTGCCGAGAAACAAAAACACGGAATATGAGTGGTCTTTGCAAGCCACCAGCAATATTGCAGCGGGAACTACCTATAGTTTTAGGCTTACTAATAACGGAACGGCTTTAAATAATTATGATCAATGTCCATCGTTGACAATTCAATCAGAATCAGAGCCGATTCAGTCTGGCGGCGGTAGTAGTACAAGGCCCACTACCGTAACTTTTTCTGGCAAAGCTTTTCCCGGCGCCAAAATATTAGTGGTAGATAAATATATAAAATCAGAAACGACAGTCAGTCAGGATCTTGTCGCTGATGAAGAAGGAGAATTTAGCGTGAGCTTCATTGGCATAATACAAAAACGGCATAGTTTCGGTCTTTTGATAAAAGACAAAGAGAATCGCACCACCCAAACGAAATTTTTTACTATTGACACTCACCTGGACGACTGGGTAGTAAAAGATATTTTTGTGTCGCCCACTGTCGGTTTTTTGCAGCGACTGGTCAGCCGAGGGCAGCCCATCATCATTATTGGCAATGCTTCTCCGAATAACAGTGTTATTCTTGAGATGGATGATATAATAAAGAAAGAAGTGAATGTAGAAAAAGATGGATCGTATAAAGTGGCGCTAGAAACTGGTATATTGGAATTTGGTACTCATCTGGTACGGGTAAAGCAAGTTGACACCAGCCAAAAACAAGAAAGCGATTATTCACCAACAAACGCTTTTGTGGTATCTCGTTTAACGCTACCTAAAGCCGACTTGAGCGGTGATGGAATAGTTAATATTAAAGATTGGAGCATGTTTCTTTCAAATTGGGGATCAAAAGACGAAAGCCAGAAAAAAATGATTGATTTCAACGAAGATGGAAAAGTAGATATTTCAGATTTTAGTATATTTATTCGCGCTATAAGAAAATAAAATGAAAATATGGAAAATGCCAAAAAATACACGATTCTTGTTGTTGAAGACGAGTTTGCTATCCGCCAGCCGCTTACGGATAATTTAGTCAGCGAGGGTTTTAATGTTTTGCAGGCGAAAGATGGAGTGGAGGGTTTAGCGGTTGCTTGCCAGCGCCATCCCGATTTAATATTACTTGATATTTTAATGCCTAGAATGGATGGTTTGACTATGATGCAAAAATTGCGGGCCACAAGTATATGGGGCAAAAAAGTACCCATTATCCTTCTTAGTGTTCTAAGTCCTGATGAAGAAAAAATTATGAAACGCATTACTGAGGATGAGCCGGCATATTATTTAGTGAAGACAGACTGGAAAATAAGCGATGTGACAGAGAAAATCAAAGAGCGGCTTAGCCAAGCCAAAGACTAAATATTTCCATTTCTTACCACCAAAAATATGACGTATCAATCCAAAACAATTATCACAATTTTTATCACGTTTGTTGTGTTTGGCTGGTTTTCTTTGGCGCAGGCCGCCACACTTTCCTTAATACCTGCTAGTTCCGAGATTGGGGTCGGAGAAAAAATGACAATTGAGCTTAGGCTTGACAGCGAGGGAGTAAGTTTTAACGCGGCGCAGGCAGTAATTCGTTTCCCCAAAGATATGCTTGAAGTAACGGCATTAGATAAAGCCGAATCGGCATTCAGTTTTTGGCTGGAAGAGCCACAATTTTCTAACACTGAAGGAGTTATATCATTTACCGGCGGCACGCCATTTGGAGTTTCCGGGGGCGCGGTTGAGGTTTTAAAAACAGAATTTTTGGCAAAAGGAACGGGCAGTGGCACCCTTTCACTCACGGAAGCCGCAATCACCGCTTCTGACGGAAGCGGAACAAATATATTATCAAAGATGAATGATGCGGTGATTACGGTAGTCCCGCAAAGAATTATTCCAAAAGTTCAAAAACCCCAGCAAAAAATTCCAGAGCCCGAACAAATTATTCGAAAAGTTGTGTCTTCAGAGAAATTGCCCTCAAAGCCAGTTTTTAAAATTCCGCTCTATCCCGAAGAAAACCGTTGGTATAATTTGGTGGCGCAATTTACGGCCAGTTGGGATTTACCGCTTGATATTTCTGGCGTGAGTACCGCACTTAATAAATACCCAAATTCGATTCCGACCGAAAAATCCGAAGGTCTTTTTGATAATAAAACTTTCGCTTCACTTTTAGATGGCGCGTGGTATCTTCATATGCGTTTTCAAAACAATCTTGGCTGGGGGCCGACGGCACACTATCGTTTGGCAATTGATACCCAGCCGCCACTTGGTTTTGAAATAAATATTCCTGAGGGAGAAAAAACCGATAACCCCGTTCCTACGCTTCAGTTTCAGACCTCAGATGCTCTCTCCGGCCTTAAAGAATATCAGCTAAGAATTGGTGATGGCAACCTCATTCTGATTCCCGCCGCTGATTTTACCGGCAGCTTTAAATTGCCGCTTCAAGCACCGGGGAAAAGGAGAGTAATTGTGAAGGCCATTGATCAGGCAGAAAACAGTGTTGAAAATAGCATGGACATTGAAATTCTTCCCATTGCCTCTCCCGCCATTACTTTTATTACTAAGGAATTATTCTCTAATGAAGAAAATGGCCTAGCCATAAAAGGGACAGCCTTGCCAGGCATTAATGTGTTGCTTTCTGTTTTTCGGGAAGACACCCTTGTTGCCAACACCACCGCTCGGGCCGACGAAAAAGGCAACTGGGAATTTGCTTTTGACCAGCCTTTTAAAAATGGACGATATATTTTAACCGCCCAAAGTCAAGATGAGCGAGGCGCGTTGAGTCTGGTGGTAAAATCCTTAGAGGTGCGGGTTAAAAGCAAGCCAATTATTCAGATCGGGAAATTTCAACTGGGAATGGGCGGTGCCTTGATATTTCTTTTAATGGTAATAGCCGGAGGATTTGGCGGCGGAGTTTGGTTTTATAAAAAACGGCAGGGGAGACTAGCGTTGCGGCTTTTGGTTGTTAAAACCGATCTAGTCAAAGTTTTTAAACTTATTCAGGACGATATAGAAAAATTACAACAAGCCATGGGAACTTCTACCAAGTTGGATGACGAATTTATAATAAAAAGACTGCAGGAAAATATCAAAAAAATGGAAGGCTATCTTAAAAAAGAAATAGAAAAAATAAAATAGTTAATAATTTATCTACATTATTTATTGAATTTACCGCCACTTTTGTTTTTTTCTAGGATTTGATTTTTTCTACGCTGGTGTTTACCGAGAGGGGTTAAATCCCTATTGTCGCTAGTGCATAAAAAATCGCCCCAAAGGCGATTTTTGGTATATTAAAAATAGTTGGTAGAAATAAAGCCGCACCTATTTTACTCATTAATCTTTTATCTGTTTAATTTTCGTCGGATAACAAAAAAGATTAGTCCATTCAACGAGTATAGTAAAATAGGTGCGGCTTTATTTTACGTAATACAGCGGATTTTTTCTAGCTCCGCCTGACCGAACCTCGAAATGAACATGAGGACCGGTTGAGCGGCCGGTTGAACCCATCGCCCCAATCATTTGGCCTTTTTCAACGCTTTCTCCGGCCTTGACATAGAATTTGCTCAAATGACCGTAGACGGTTTGGATGCCACTGCCATGATCGATCATTATTACATTACCATAGCCGCCATTCCAGCCGCCTTGGGCTTCAATTACTTCGCCGGAATCAGCGGCATAAATCGGCTGGCCCAAACTGCAGGCGATATCGATGGCTGAATGCCGCCAACGGAAGTATTGAGTAATTCGGCGGCAGTTAGTCGGCCAAAACATTTTACCAGTGGCAACTACTTTAGCGGCGGCCGGTACCGGCTGATATAAATTGCGGAAAGTGTAAGTTGGCGCGACATAAGGCTTTTGGCCGCCCGGAATCATTACCTGTTCGCCAATTAAAATATCATCAGCCGAAGCGATTTTATTGAATTCAAGAATTTCTTCGGCTTCAACTTTATATTTTTTGGCAATCTGGGCTAAAGTTTCGCCTTTAGCGACTTTATGCCTGATGCCGGCAGTCGGTAAAATTGTCAATTTGTCGCCGGGCCGAATAACGCTGTAAGCACTTAGGTTATTTTCCCATAGAATGGTATTGCTGGTAATGCCAAATTTTTCCGCAATTTCCGAAATCGTATCACCAATTTGGACGGTGTAATAAACAATTTTGTCCCGTTGCCTCAATTCTTCTTCCATCGGCGAAAGAATCGGTCTGACAATGGCGCTGTCGCCCGCGACAGTGGAATGGCCGATTTCTTCATTTTCACCCCCGGCCGTAACTTGAATTTGCGTTGCGACGCCGGTTTGGCCTAAATAGCGGGTAATTTTTTTGTTGTTGCTGATCGGTCCTTCTTCTTCCAAAATCCCCAAATCTTCATTGGTGACTAGGGTAGAAATAATACTCGTTTGGCCGAATTCTTCGCGGCGCGCTTCATAGGCATTAAGATTCGCGCTGACAGTCAGAATTGAAATTACAATAATAATTAGATGAGTTAAGTAGCGCCGAGAAAAAGGATGAATCAGTTTATGGCGACTTTTCTGGGGAGCATAAAATTTATTAATCAATTTTTTGATAACCAAATAAGTTTTATAAATTGGTAAAACTAAAACCCATAGCAAAAACCGCCCAATTTTTCCTAATGGTTTGACTAACCATTTTGTTAGTTTGGGCGACTGGTCTTTGAGGTAGACTAAGCTATTTAAACCGGCAACTAAAAGCTTAACTAAAATGTTTTTGAATTTGGTTTTAATATAGTTAATAGCTTAATTTGTAACATTTTTAAAAATACCATGAAAGGCCGATAGTGTCAATTGATTAAAGGTGTAAATTATGATAAATTAATTAGGTAATCAGGTACCTATAATCTAAAACCTAGCGCCTATTTTTATGGATTATTCAGCAGTAATAACTTTAATTTTGGTAGTTGTTGGTTTTTCTTCGGTTATTTTTTTCTTGAATAAAAAAATGAAGGAGTTAGCGGCTAAGCCAAAAGATGACCAGTCGCTTTTAATGCTGCAAAACCAAATTAATGAATTAAACAAAACTTTGGATAATAAGACAACGGAAATAAACCGAACGCTGGACAACAAACTTGGCCAGTCAACCCAGATTATGCAGCAGCAATTCGGTCAAAGTGCGCAGATTATTCGAGAAGTCACGGAGCGGCTGACCAAACTTGACGAGACTAACAAACAAGTGGTTAATTTCGCCGATCAGCTCCAAAGTCTGCAGGATATTTTGAAAAATCCAAAGCAGCGCGGCGTATTAGGCGAGTATTATTTAGAGACTGTCTTGAAAAACGTTTTGCCGCCCAAGAATTATCAGATGCAATATAAATTTTTGGATGGTGAAATTGTTGATGCCGTGATTTTTTTGCAGGATAAAATTTTACCGATTGATTCCAAGTTTTCCCTGGAAAATTATAACCGGATTATTAACGAGAGAGACTTATCCGCCAAAGAACAACTGGAAAAACAATTCAAGCAGGATTTGAAAAATCGAATTGATGAAACCGCCAAGTATATCAGGCCCAAAGAAAAAACCATGGACTTCGCCTTTATGTTTATTCCTTCGGAAGGAATTTTTTATGATTTGCTGATTAATCAGGTCGGGGCAATTAAAGTCAATACCCGTGATTTGATTGAGTATGCCTTTAAGGAAAAGCATGTCATTATCGTTTCGCCGACTTCATTTTTTGCTTATTTACAGACGGTTTTACAGGGCTTAAGGGCATTAAAGATTGAAGAATCAGCCAAGGAGATCCGCCAGCGGGTTGAAGAGCTTGGCCGTCATTTGGGCAGCTACTCGACTTATTTGGAAAAATTGGGGAACAACCTGTGCACTACGGTCAATACATATAATACAGCGGCCAAGGAATTCAAAAAAATCGATAAAGACGTGATAAAAATTGCCGGTGGCGAGAGTACTGTTGAAGTAATGCAAATTGACCGGCCGGTTAGAGAGGATTAAAAAAAATCGCTAAGGTCATTAGCGATGTGAAAAGCGGTCTATTAGCCTCCGGCCTTGATATTTCAGCCAAAGCCACGCCCATTGGCTTAAGCCGTTGATCAGTTTTTTGTTTTCTGACCGGGTGATTAACCTAGGACAACGGCGGAGGGCAAGAAATGCAAGATCGGCGTAGTAATGCTGGCACTTGAGCGCATGACTTGATTCGCTGGCGCCCGTAAGATCGGGAAAAGATCTTTCTACCAGAATAAGGCAATCATTTACTGCTTGGCTGGCGATTTCTTTTTCTCGTTTCCTGATATATGGGAAATTGTGCAGTTCTGTACAGCAAGAGTTTATGCTGTCAGCCAGAGCTTTCAAGCTTTTTCCCGATTCAGTCTTAAACGGATATTCCCGAACTAATTCAGCTGGCCTCTTGATTCCAAGTAATTCAAATATCCGCCACAGTGCCTTGTCGCTAGCATGGTCGGCTTCGGCCAGAACATCAAACTCTTCAGCGGCACGATTCTCCGGTTTGCGTGGTTTTTCGAAATCCTTGATTATCTCCGTGACGGCATGAGCGTCGGCTAGCTGTTCAAAGTCAGGCGGGTTAGGCACGGCATCTTCCTGCAGTTGCAGATCAATCATTTGCCGAATATGGAAATCAAGCAACTGCAAGATTGTTGCTAAGGCCGGTGTTACTTTGGTTTTTGACATGGGTTTTCCCTCCCGATGTTAACCAACCCAGGTAAGTTAAAAGATCATTGTGAGATTGAATATTAGCATAAGGAAACGTTACTTGTCAATAATTTTGTGATCACCTTATGCTATGTTGAATAAAATTCCAAATTTCTGATTAATGACCAATACTCAATGAGTAAAAATCAAGGGCAACTCGCTGATTTAGAAAAGGCCATTTTGAAAACCGTGGCTTATTTTGATATTTTCAATTATCCTTTGACTCTGGTGGAAATTTACAAATGGCTTTATCAGCCCGATCAACACTATTCACTTTTTGAAATCAGCCAGGCTTTAGCCGCGGATAATTTGAAAGCAAAAATTGAGGTGAAATTCGGCTTTTATTTTTTAGCTGGGCGGGAATTAATCGTTCAAACCCGGCTTGAGCGTTATCAGATTGCCGAAAAAAAATTCAAAATTGCTTTAAAAATTGTTTGGTGGTTGCGTCATTTGGTTTTTGTCAGAATGATAGCGATTTGCAATAACGTTGGTTACAACAATGGGACGAAAGAAAGCGATATTGATTTTTTTATTGTGGTCAAAAATGGCCGGCTTTGGTGGTCGAGATTGATGATTGCTTTAGCCGCCACCCTTTTGCGGGTTCGGCGCCATGATAGAAGAATAATTGATCGAATCTGTCTCAGTTTTTATGTCGCCGATGACCATCTGAATCTGGCCGATATTGCGATTGAACCGCTTGATTCCTATCTAATTTATTGGTTTGCGACTTTAGCCCCTATCTATGATGATTCAGCCGTCTATTCAGAGTTAATTAAGGCCAATAGCTGGTTAGCTGATTATTTGCCTAATTTTTATTCGGTAAATTTAAATAATCGTCGCCGGATTAAAGATAATCGATATATTAAATTTTCGAAAAATCTTGATAGCCTTATTCTAGCCGGTCCTTTTGGTGATTGGCTAGAGAAATTGGCTTTATTAGTTCAAGCTAAAAAAATTAGACGATATTTCGGCCAGGTCGCCAATGAGAGAAATACTAATGTTGTTATTGATTCTTCAATGTTAAAATTTCATAAAACCGATCGGCGGCAATATTATCAAGATTTATGGCAGGCCAAGTTAATTGATTTAGGAATTTTATGATTGATTTTTTGCTTGAAAAGAAAAATTATTTGATTTTATTTTTTACCGTCGCTTATTTGGTTACTTTCACAGTCAATGCTATTATCTGGGCTAATTTTGAATTTTTGTATTACACTGTTTTGATGGTAATAGTAATTTGTTTAGTAATTAGTTTGACCAAAAAATTACATTTAGGTTTTTTCATTTTGTTTAATTTGTCAGTTTTGGGTTTTTTGCATCTTTTGGGCGGAAATTTTTATTTAGGTGCTACCAGATTGTATGATTTCTATCTGATTTCTGGAATAATTCGTTATGATAATTTTGTTCATACCTATGCCACCTTTATTGCCACCTTAGCTCTTTATAGCTTATTGTTTGATTTTATTGATGAGCGAATTCGCCAGCGCTATCCGCTTTTTGCTTTGATTTTGGTTTTGATGGCAATCGGTTTAGGGTCACTTAATGAATTAGTTGAGCTATTGGCCGTTGTTACTTTTGGCGTGGCAGAAAAAGTTGGTGGTTATTTCAATAATACCTTGGATCTGCTTTTTAATACGATTGGGGCAATTTTAGCCACGGTGATTATTTATTTTTATTTGCAGCGGCCTAAATTTATTCAGAGAATCAATGGACAAATTAAAAAAAATAATTGAATTTGGTTTTTATCTCTTTTTGTTTTTATTGCCTTGGCAAACCCGATTAATTTGGCATGAGGCTTATTTGAATGGTTTTGTCTGGGAATACGGCCGCTTCAGCCTTTATGGGACCGAAATTTTATTATGGCTGATTTTATTACTTTATGGTTTTTGGCTGGTTAAAAATCGCCGTTTACCCAATTTCAAATTTGATAAATTTTTGGTCCGTTTGACCAAACCGGCAGCTTCAATCTATTGGCTTTTGGTTTTGTTTTTGGGCTTAGCCGGAGTTTTGATAATCTGGTCGCTTGACGCCCAGTTGGCCTATATCCGCTGGTTTGGGCTTTTGGAGGCAATGGCGTTATTCTCGCTGGTTTTAGTTTTTGATTTTAAGCTAGAAAAAATTGCTGTCGTTTGGGTAAGTTCAGCCGCCTTTCAGAGCATTTTTGCTATTTGGCAGTTTTTTGCGCAATATGTTTTTGCGAATAAATGGTTAGGCCTGGCCGAACATTTTTCCACTTTAGGGGGAGCAATTATTTTACAGACCGATAATGAACGTTGGCTTCGGGCTTATGGCAGCCTGCCCCATCCTAATATTTTGGCCGGCTTTTTAGTGATCGGAATATTGTTTTTGCTTTATTTGGCTTTAATCGCTCAAAAACGAAGCCAACGGATTTTTGTCCTAGTCAGCCTGATACCGATTATGCCGGCATTGTTTTTCAGCTTTTCCCGTTCGGCCTGGCTCGCTTTGATTTTCAGTTTGGCCGCTTTAACTTTTTGGCTGCTTTACCGCCGTTATTATCTTTGGCGCAATACTTTCTTTAAAATTTTATTTCTAAGCCTGATAATTTTTAGTGTTCTGGGCTCAAGTCTTTGGCAGCCATTGCTGACGAGGATTTCCGGCGAGCAAGATTTGGAAGTGGCTTCCATCTATCTACGTGTTGCCTTTACCAAGCAGGCTTGGGAAATAATTAAAACCAATCCTTGGCAGGGGACAGGGATTGGTAATTATACTTTGGGAGTCTACCACTTAGTTAATAACTCTTGGCCGGGTTATTATTATCAGCCGGTTCATAATATTTATCTTTTAATTTTATCCGAACTTGGAATATTTGGTGCCGTGATTTTTGGTTTAGTTTTAATTTTATTGATTTGGAATTTGATTAGAACCGAAAGGGTAATTGACCAACCGTCTTGGCATTTAGAAAAAGTGATTGTTTTTCTTTGTCTAATTTCGGTTTTAATTATCAGCCTATTTGATCATTATTTTTGGACGTTTTATTTTGGGGTGATAATTTTTTGGCTGATTTTGGGGCTGAATTTGAAATATCTATCTGCTAAACATATAGGACACGAATAAGCACGGATGAAATGAATTTGCACGGATTTGATCCGTATTGATTCGTTTTATCCGTATTTTATTAATTTTTACCAGTTACCCCTTGACAGGTTTTCTAAAATAATTTAACCTATAATATATCCTTAGCACTCTTTAAGATAGAGTGCTAATTGAATCTTAGATTATTAATAATTTAGCAAAAAATATGAAACTAAAACCATTAGGTAATCGTGTTGTGGTTGAGCCTCTAACTGAGGAAGAAACCACCAAATCAGGTATTATCTTACCTGATACTATTGATAAAGAGAAAAAAGCCGAAGGTAAAATTTTGGCTATTGGCGATGGCGAAAAAATAACCAAGCTTGGTTTAAAGGTTGGTGACAAAGTTTTATTTGGCAAATATGCCGGCGAAGAAGTTAAGGTTGAAGAAGTTGAGTATAAGATTTTGTCCGATGAAGATGTGTTGGCAGTCATCGAATAGATTATACCAATCTACAAATCCATCCGAATCTACGAATATTTGTAGATTGGTATGAATTCGTAGATTCGGATAATACCTATCACACAACTTGAATAAATAATTAAACATAAATTCTATGGCTAAACAATTATTATTTAACGAAAAAGCCCGCGCGGCGATCAAAAAAGGCATTGATCAAGTCGCCGATGCGGTTAAAGTCAGTTTGGGTCCAAAAGGCCGAAACGTGATTTTAGACAAAGGCTTTGGTTCGCCGATTATTACTAATGACGGTGTTACTATTGCCAAAGAAATTGAGCTTGAAGACAAATTCGAAAATGTCGGCGCTTCTTTGATTAAGGAAGTGGCGGAAAAAACTAATGATGTCGCCGGTGATGGTACAACTACAGCAACAGTTCTAACCCAAGCAATCATTGAGGAAGGCTTAAAAAATGTCGCCGCCGGCACTGATCCGATTGCTTTAAGAAGCGGCATTCAAAAAACTGTCGGTGTGGTTATTGAAGGCTTAAAAAGTATTACTAGACCAATCAAAGATAAAAAAGAAGTGGCGCAAGTGGCAACGATTTCTTCACTGGACCCGGAAGTCGGCCAAATGATTGCTGACATTATGGCAGAAGTCGGCAAAGACGGCGTAGTGACGGTTGAAGAAAGTCCGACTTTTGGCTTGCAAAAGGAAGTGGTTTCCGGCATGCGCTTTGATAAAGGTTATATTTCAGCTTACATGGTTACCAATCCCGAGCGGATGGAAGCGGATTTTGAAGAACCTTTGATTTTAATTACTGATCAAAAAGTTTCAGCGCTGCATGATATTTTACCGCTTTTGGAAAAAGTGGCGCAAAGCGGCAAAAAAGAATTAGTTATTATCGCTGATGAAATTGAAGGCGAAGCCTTGGCGACTTTTGTCGTCAATAAACTCCGCGGCACATTCAATGTTTTGGGCGTTAAAGCGCCGGGCTTTGGCGATCGGCGAAAAGAAATGCTGGCCGATATTGCCGCTTTGACCGGCGGTACGGTGATTTCCGAAGATATTGGATTAAAGCTGGAAAAAGCTGATTCAACTCATTTGGGTTCAGCCCGTAAGGTTGTTGCCACTAAAGAATATACCACGATTGTCGATGGCAAAGGTGACAAGAAAAAGATCAATGATCGAGTAGCCCAAATCAGAAAAGAATACGAAATGTCTGATTCTGAATTTGACAAAGAAAAACTTCAGGAAAGACTAGCTAAACTGTCCGGCGGCGTTGGCGTGATTAAAGTCGGCGCGGCAACCGAAACTGAAATGAAAGAAAAAAAATTCAAAATCGAAGACGCCTTGAATGCGACAAAAGCGGCAGTAGCCGAAGGCATTGTGCCTGGCGGCGGTGCGGCTTTAGTCAAAGTTGCTAACGCTTTAAATGATCTGCTCAAAGAATATAAAGTTGAACTGACCGACGACGAGAAGGTCGGCGCCAAAATTATTCAGCAGGCATTATCAGCCCCTCTGCGCCAAATTGCCGCTAATGCCGGACTTAAAGATATTTCCTTGATTTTAAATGAAATTAAAGATATCAAAGATGCCAATTCCGGCTATGATTTCAACACCATGGAAAAAGTGGATATGCTCAAAGCCGGCATTGTTGACCCGATGAAAGTCACGCGCACGGCCTTAGAAAATGCGGCTTCGATTGCTTCAACTTTAATTACCATGGAAGCAGTTGTCACTGACTTACCGGAGAAAGAAGGCCATGATCACGGGATGAATCCGGGCATGGGCGGCATGGGCATGATGTAGGCATAACGCGAATATCGCGAATGAAGTGCGAATGACGCGAATAGGGTAAGATGCAAATTATGAGAATGACACGCTAATATAGCAAATAATCAAAAAATCAAATAGAGCCGGGGTAGGAATGCCTCGGCTTTTTTAATTATAGAACGCGAATGACACGAATTTTTGCGAATGGACGCGAATGGGTAAAGTTAAAAAAGAAGCCGAGCGTTATTGCCTCGGCTTCGAATTCAAAGTACAGTTTCCTCGTTGCCTCCTCTTAAGAAGTTAAATCTTCTTCCAACTTTCTTCTTATCTCTTTTGCCTCTGAATTAGAGATTCCCAAAAGTGTCTGCAATATTTCAAGATTATTGGCCGTGGAAAAGCAATTTATCTGCTCATCGCCCAAATCCCAGGAGGAGTCAAAGTCAACCGGCGGGATATGACCCAGTTTAGCCTTAAGTCTTTTCAAATGATCTCTCAGTACGTCTTCGTATTCCTTAAACGCTTCTTTGATGCACTGACACATTACCTCATAGGCCTTAGCGTACTCAAACCATCTTAGTTTTTTTCGCTTTGCCATTTGTTCATTCTCTACCCGTCTCGCAAGTTCGCTGAATGTCGTTTCAAGTCCGTGCACCGTACAGCGGCGAGAACAAACAGGACACTCAACTATTAGTAAGTTAAAATCTTTGTCATAGCCGACAATACAACTTAGAAATCCATCTTCTTGGCGATGACTACAAGATTCGTATGGACAAATAGTATAATCGCCCATAGGTTTCAGGTCAGACTCATACTTGGCACCCCAGCTTCTTTGATTAAGTTTTGACATTTTATCCTCTCTTTCCTTTGGTTACGGCCCTATTTCAAAGAACTACCCTAATCCACAGAACTAACAAAGAAAAAATAATCTCTTTGGCACTTCTGTTGACTTGAGGAAAAAAGGGAGCCGCTTTAGTATCGCTACCGAAAGTGGCTCAGCCATTCCTCACGATTGTACCGATAACTTGAGTCAAAATCCTCTTGTATCCTTCTACCGTAAGCAATTATCAGCTCTTGAGTGTGCTGACTGCCATAGTCAAGGATTCGCAACTTGCCTTGCCAGAAACAAAAATTGGCAGGGGTTTCCCAGTGATGACCATCGCCAGTCAAAACTGACCCAACCCACCCTGAATACTTTACGGCCAACCTAAACAGTTGGGGGATAAGATTTTCCTGAGTGACCTTGTTAAGCTTTTCACCGGCGCGCTGGATATTCAACAAGCCAAAAAACGAAAAATAAGTTGGTATAACAAAGGGATGTCTGGTTCTCAAATAGAACTGAAACTCGTTCCAGTTATCAGTAATCCCGCGAAATAAGAGATAAAATGAACAATCTAGTTTCTCGACAAAGGATACCTTTCTCCCGAAAGCAAGCTTAACCAACCTTTTGAGGTTATTGGATGCCCAAATGATTATGGGTAATTTGATAGCAATCCCAATGGTCGGGAAAACTAACACGAATCGTTTTCTGCCCTTGCAAATTCGCATAAAGACCGCCTCCTTTCAGAGTGCCAGTTGGTTTATACCCAAAGTTTTAAAGAACTACTCTAATCCACAGAATTAACAAAGAAAAATAATCTCTTTGGCACTTCTGTTAACTAGGAAAAAAGAAAGGAAATCGTTTGCCAGAGATTTCCTTTGCGTTGATACCCTCTCGCTGGTTGCCGATGATTTTTCATCTTTTTGGTTTGCTTTTGTAGTCTGGTGCTTATGGGAAAAGACTATCTAGAAACGTAGCAATTAGGCCGCAAAAAATCCCAATAGCCAAAGCACCCACAACAACGATATAGGCATACGTGATCATTCCTTCAATCATCCAAACTATATAGATGATCTCCTTGATTGGGCTGGGGGAATAGAAACAAGCTACGCCAAGAATTAGGAAAACCGGAATGCCAATCAGTAAGGGCACCATAAGAGCCCAAATATCACGAAGCCATTCTGGAGTGGCGTTTCTCTTTGGATTATACTGTATCTCATCGGTCATGGTGATTCTCCTTTAGTTGTAAAGGGCATCTTGCCCCTTCTTATTTCCTCTCTTGACTTTGCCTCAAAAGGGGAGTACTGTAAACTATGTCGTGAAAATCCGACAACACCATATTGTCTTAGACTGTTTTTTAGAAAATTCCAAATTCCAAGCACCAAATCCCAAACAAATCACAATTACCAAAATTCCAAATTCAAAACCCTTAGGATTGCCGTTTTGGATTTTGGACATTGTGATTTGGAATTTGTTTGGAGCTTGTAATTTGAGATTTGTAATTTAATTTGTGATTTTATCATTAGCTTATTAAACAAATTTATGAAACCTAATAAATTATTAGCCCTGTTCAATTTAAGGCCAATTGAAGCTGAACTGTTTAGTCAGCTGTTTGTTAGTGGTCAAATGAGCGCCAGCCAATTGGCCCAAAAAGCCAATATCAGCCGGACTTCGGTTTATGATTTGCTCAAGCAGTTGGCAGAAGTTGGTTTGGTGAGTGAAACTTTGAAAGGCGGCACTAAAGTTTTTATCGCAACGCCGGTAGAAAAAATTCAGTTGCTGGTTGAAGAAAAACAAAAAGAGATTTTGGCCGCTAGTCAAGAATTAGAAAGTTTAAAGCTGGCACAGCAAAACCGAGAAAAGTTTTCTAAGCCAAAACTTCAACTCTTTGATAGTCAAAAGGAACTGCGGCAAATGATGAAAGATATGTTGCTTTATCGCGATATCACGGTTTTAGCCTACTGGCCGATTAAAAAAATGCTGGAACTTTTAGGTCCGGATTTTATTAAAGAATTTCACCAAAAACGGCTGGAGCGAAATATCAGTTTAAAAGTGATTCGGCCTAAAGCCCAAATTCCGGATTTGAAAAGATATCCATTTTTATTAGCCAATCAAAATTTAAAAAGAGAGGTTAGAATTGCTCCAGCTGGAATTGACTTTTCCTTGGGCTATTCAATTTATGGCAATACGGTCAGATTCATTTCTTCCAGTAAAGAAAGCTTTGGTTTTTTGGTGGAAAGTTCAGAGCTGGCTGAAATGATGAAAAGTCAGTTCATGGTTATCTGGCAGCAAGCAAAGAAACTTTAAAAAACTACGAATACCCGCTTCGCCGTAGCAAAGCGAGGCGAGCGAATTATTACGAATATAAAAATAATGAGGCCGGGGCAGTGATGCCTCGGCTTTTGATATGGGTAATTTTTGCCCTTGACTTTTTTAAAAAATTTTGATAAATTGATTTACTGTTGTATTGGGATTGCTACTTAACTTGGAGGAATATGGCGATGGCGAGAGATCAAAGAAGAGGGAAGGTTGAGGAAAAGAAGCCGAGGTTGCAGGTAACAACTGATGGCCAGTTGACATCTGAGCAGATGGCCAAGTTTCCTTTCCACCTGCCGAGGATAGTCATTTGGGCTTTGCCTGATGCAGAAATCATCATCCAAAGCCATGGCTGGTTTCGGGTACTGTCCCGCGGCAAAGAACGCGGCCAAAGGGCAGCTGATTGGCTGAAGGAGAACTTTGGCAAAGAAGTCAGAGAGGGCGAGGTTTTCTGTGGCCTGGTAGTCCGGCAGATGAGTTTCGGTTCTTTTCTTCGCCTGACGGCCGATGGTTGGGAAGGGTTGTTACATCGTTCCTTTTACCCGGAAGAGCCTTTTGCCATTGGTGATACAGTCAATGTCCAGGTCACTGAAGTCGACCGGATGGGTCGGACTAAACTCAAGGCCGTTTGAAGCTCTAGTAAGTTGAAAGCTGAAAAAGCTTCTTTTTTTATTTAAAAAAAGAAGCCAAGGCCGTCCAGTCTTGGCTTTGCAATATCCATTGGATTACTCCGTTTTGCCCTTTCCCTCGCAGGTTCGGCAAATCTCTTCCTCAACTTCAGATTTGCCCTCGCAAATAAGGCAACGGCCGCATTCTTTGCAGCAATCGGGGTTTTCGTGGGGGCAATTGGGATCTTCTATTTTGAGCTGTACCATTCTCCCTTTCCTCCCTCAAAAGTCGTATTAATCCTGTATTTCTGATGTTTAAACTTATCACTAATTTTCTTGGCTGTCAATGGGGTTTTGTGGTATAATAGAATTAACTAATTACTAAATAATAAATTTATGCCAGAAACAAAAATTAATCCCCAAGAAAAAAAGATCTGGGCGGCGGTTGGCTATCTTTGGATTTTATCCTTGGTCGCCTTGGCTGCCAGGAAGGACAATGATTTTGTCCGCTTTCATGCCAGTCAGGGAGCGTTGATGTTTGTTATCTCTATCCCTTGCATGTTCATTCCGGTTGTGGGCTGGATGATAAATCTCTTACTTGGCATTGTGTCAATTATCGGCATAATCAAAGCTTTACAGGGTGAGAAATGGGAGATTCCGATTATTGGCAGCTGGGCTAAAAATTTCGGCGATTGGGTGGTGGCAACTTTTAAACTATAATCAACGCTAATGACGCAAATGTAAGCGAATAACGCGAATGGTATTAGCGTAATTCGCGTCTGCCATTAGCGTAATTAGCATTTGCCTATGAAGAGAACAAAAATCGTCTGCACTATCGGTCCGGCTTCGGAAACCAAGACTAAAATTGAGCAAATGGTGAAATCTGGTCTCAATGTCGCCCGGCTTAATTTTTCTCACGGTTCTTATAAACACCATACCATGCTGATAAACAATATTCGGACCATAACTAAAAAACTGGGTCAGCCAGTGGCGATTTTGCAGGACTTGCAGGGGCCGAGAATTCGTATCGGCGATGTCGCCAAAGAGGGAATTAAAGTTGAAGCCGGTCAAAAGATTTCACTTGTGCCGGAGAATTTTAAAATTTCTTTAAAAGACATGGCGACTTTTATTCCGATTCAGTATCCGACTTTGTACCGCGATTTAAAGCCCGGTGATCCGATTTTGATTGATGACGCCAAAATTGAGCTGGTGGTAACCGCGATCAAAAGTAAAGCCATTATATGCAAAGTTAAAATCGGCGATGTAATCAATTCTCATAAAGGAATGAATTTTCCCCGTTCTGATATTAAAGCGCCGGCCATAACCAAAAAAGATAGGCAGGATTTGGTTTTCGGCCTGAAACAAAATATTGATTTTGTCGCTTTATCTTTTATCAGAGACGCCAGTGATATCATTAATTTACGTAAAGAAATTAGTCGTCTTGAACTTAGGCTTGGCCGAAAAATCAAAGATTTTAAAAAACCGAAACGGGGCGGTAATTGGCCCGGGACGCACACCAAAATTATCGCCAAGATTGAACGGCCGCAGGCGGTAGCGCATTTTGAAGAAATTTTACAGGCCGCTGACGCCATTATGATCGCCCGGGGTGATTTGGGCTTAGAAGTGCCGTTTGAAGATTTACCGCTGATTCAAAAAAGAATTATAAGGCGCTGCATTCAGGAATCCAAACCGGTGATTGTCGCTACTCAGATGCTTGATTCAATGATTCGCTATCCGGTGCCGACGCGAGCCGAAGTTTCCGACGTGGCCAATGCGATTTTGGACGGCACGGATGCCATTATGCTTTCGGGCGAAACGGCCACTGGTAAATATCCACTTAAAGCAGTGCAGGTAATGGCGCGCATTGCTCATGAAATGGAAAAAATTGAAATTGAGGAGCATGAACAAATTGAAGAACTATTAAAGAAAGTCGGCGGCATTACCGAAACTGTCAGCCATGCCGTTAAAACGATTGCCGACGAAGTTAAAGCCAGCTTGATTGTTTGTGCGACAACTTCTGGTTTTTCTGCCCGGTCAATTGCCAAGTACCGGCCCAATCTTGCCGTCATTGCTTTAGCCGCCACGGAAAAAACGCGCAATCAGCTTTGCTTAAGCTGGGGCGTCGAGCCTTATTTTTTGCCCTTTGCGGCTAATTTTAACCAGTTAATCGCCAAAATCAAAAAGTTGTTGATTGCCAAAAAATTAGTGGCTAAAGGCGACGTCATTGTTATTGCCGCCGGCCATCCTTTCGGCTTTTTGGGCCAGACAAATTTAGTCAAGGTAGAAACAGTCTGAGTAAATTTTGGGCAAGTATGGTTAAATTGTTACATTGTTAAATTGTTGCCAAGAAATTAGCATTAACAATTTAACAATTTAGCAATGTAACAATTTATTTTTTAAGTAAAACCTATGTTTTCAGCCAAAAAATTTATCCTTTGGTTTAACCAAATCACGATTAAAGACATTCCTAAAGTCGGCGGCAAGAATGCCTCTTTGGGCGAAATGTACCAAAAATTGTCGCCTCACGGAATGGAAGTGCCTAATGGCTTTGCCGTGACGGCTCAAGCCTATTTTTATTTATTAAAAAAAACCGGCCTGCGCCGGCAGATCAAACGGATTTTGGCTGACTTGGACACTCATGATCTTAAAAATTTAATGAGTAAGGGTCAGCAAATCAGGGAATTAATTTTAAAAGCGGAACTGCCCAAAGATCTGCAGCAGCAAATTATTGCGGCTTACCAAAAATTGGAAAAACAATATCGGAAAAATGTTGATGTGGCGGTCCGGTCTTCAGCTACGGCCGAAGATTTGCCCGATGCTTCTTTTGCCGGTCAGCAGGAAACTTTTTTGAATATTCGCGGGCAGCAAGCCCTGCTCGATGCCTGCCGGCGCTGTTTTGCTTCTCTTTTTACCAACCGAGCGATTTCTTACCGGGCGGATAAAAAATTTGATCATTTCAAAGTCGGCCTTTCCATTGGCATTCAGAAAATGGTCCGTTCGGACCTAGCTTGTTCCGGCGTCATGTTTACCATTGATACGGAGTCGGGTTTCCGCGGGACAGTTTTGATTAATGGCTCCTGGGGCTTGGGAGAAAATATTGTCCAGGGCAAAGTCAACCCCGATGAATTTTCGGTTTTTAAGCCAACCTTGGAGAAAGGTTTCAAGCCGATAATTGCCAAGAAACTCGGCAGTAAAAAAATTAAAATGATTTATACCCAGCAGGGTGAAGCGGTGGTCAAGGACGTACCGACTCCCAAGGCGGATCAGAGGAAATATATTTTAACCGATAAAGAAGTCTTAAAGCTGGCCGAATGGGGAATGTTGATTGAAAATCATTATAAGCGGCCAATGGATATTGAATGGGCCAAAGACGGCCAGAGTAAAAAACTTTTTATCCTCCAGGCGCGGCCCGAAACCGTTTTGGCCGGTAAATCCGCTTCTATTTTGGAAGAATACAAATTAAAGAAACCAGGCAAACTGATTGTTAAAGGTGCGGCTGTTGGTGCCAAAATTGCCGCTGGCAAAACTAATGTCATCAAAAGTGTTAAAGAAATTCAGAAGTTTAAAGCCGGGGAAATTTTAGTCACCGACATGACCGATCCGGACTGGGAACCGATTATGAAGATTGCCGGCGGGATTATCACTAACCGCGGCGGCCGGACCTGCCACGCGGCGATTGTCTCGCGGGAATTGGGTATCGCTTGCATTGTCGGCACTGAAGAGGCCACGAAAAAAATCAAAACCGGCCAGAATATAACTATTTCTTGCGCTGAAGGCGAAGTAGGCTATGTTTATGAAGGAATTTTGCCGTTTGAAGTCAAAAAGACCAACTTAAAAAAACTTAAACGGCCGAAGACTAAAATTATGATGAATGTCGGCCAGCCCGATGTTGCTTTTTCTGCTTCTTTTATTCCAAACGACGGCGTGGGTTTGGCCCGGGAAGAATTTATTATTAATAATCACATCAAAATTCACCCTTTAGCTTTATTGCATTTCAATAAGCTGAAAGACAAAAGGGCGAAAAAAATCATTAAAGATTTAACTGAAGGTTATAAAGATAAGGGGCAGTATTTTGTTGATAAGCTGGCCGAAGGCACAGCTCAGATTGCCGCGGCTTTTTATCCCAAGGAAGTAATTTTTCGGCTTTCTGATTTCAAATCAAACGAGTATGCCAATTTAATCGGCGGTAAACAGTTTGAACCACTTGAATCCAATCCGATGATCGGCTGGCGGGGAGCTTCGCGCTATTATTCACCGAATTATCAAGCCGCTTTTGAGCTGGAATGCCAAGCGTTGCGCAAAGCCCGGGAAGTGATGGGTTTAGACAACATTAAAGTGATGGTGCCCTTTTGCCGCACCGTTGAAGAAGGCAAAAAAGTAATTGAGGTAATGAATAAACAAGGATTAAAGCAGGGAAAAAACGGGCTGGAATTTTATGTGATGTGCGAAATTCCCTCCAATGTGATTTTGGCCGAAGAGTTCTGCGAGATTTTCGACGGCTTTTCGATTGGTTCCAATGATTTAACCCAATTGACTTTGGGCGTTGACAGGGATTCCGCACTGGTTGCCCATGTCTATGATGAAAGAAATGCCGCCGTTAAAAAATTGATTACCCAAGTCGTCAAAGTGGCCAAAGCCAAAAAAAGAAAAATCGGCATCTGCGGCCAGGCCCCATCAGACTTTCCCGACTTTGCTCAGTTTTTGGTAAAGCTCGGTATTGACAGCATCTCGCTTAATCCCGACACGGTTATCAAAACCACTCTAGATATTTTGGAGACGGAAAAGAAGCTCAAACGAAAGTAATAAATCAAAAAGGCGCCAGTGTCATCCCGAGCTTGATTTGGGACCCGGCGCCTTTTTAGTTTTGACAAGAATTTGATAATATAGTAAAGTAGAACTTTCCGGAATAACAGGAGGTCCGATTGATGAGTAATGGTTCTGTAACTTTGAGCAGGCCCCAAGGCGGGGGAGCAAGCGGTGCAAATGGATCCTGTAAACGACGGCCAATGGCGCTTGCTGACAGAAGAAAGTATAATCGTCACCGGCTTCCATGCCGCCGAGTCCATCACGCCATGGTACTTTTAGGCCAGTCGGCCCGCTGAAAGGCCTTGTTCACTGGATGGGGTTCAGCTTGCCTCTGTTGAGAGGTTTGCTGACCCTCTTTTTTTATACTGGAATATTTATGGTAGAATTAAAGTATGAAGAAAAGATTAACAAAGATTGCCAGAGTTTTAAGGAAGAATTTAACGACTCAAGAGATAAAGTTGTGGTATCACCTGCGAGGTAAACATTTTGAAGATTTAAAATTTCGCCGGCAATATCCAATTGGTAATTATATTGTTGATTTTTGCTGTCCGGCTGAAAAGTTGGTGATTGAGCTGGATGGCAGCGGTCATTTAACTGAACAGCAGACGAAGAAAGATAAAAAACGGGATGAATTTTTAAAGCGCCAGGGATTTAGGATTTATCGAGTTTGGAATAGTGAAATTGATGAAAATTTAGATGGAGTGCTGGAAGAGATTTATCATCTAGTTAGTGACCATTAACCCCTCTCCCTGTCCCTCCCCCACAAGGGGGGAGGGGATGAGATTAATAGGTTCGATGTGGTATTAGTTAAAACTCATTAATATCGTTTCCCTCTTCCGATAAGGGAGGGGTATTATCACCATGATTAACTTTTTACACAATTTTTTGCCTCAGCCGATTTTATTCCAGTTGGGTTTTGTTCGTATCTATTGGTATGGACTTTTGGTTGTGCTTGGAATCGTCTTGGGGCTTTTGGTAGTCTTAAGATTGGCCCAAAAGCAGGGGATTAAAAAAGATGAAGTTTATGACCTGGGATTTTATTTGATCATTTTTAGTGCTTTGGGCGCGCGGGTTTATGCCATTTTTTTGGGTTTGAATTTTTATTTAAAAAATCCTTTCGAGATAATTGCGGTTTGGCATGGCGGGTTGGCAATTCACGGTGCGATAATTGGCGGGATACTGACCGTATTAATCTATTGTTATAGAAAGAAACAGGCATTCTGGCTTTGGGCGGATTTGATTGCCGTAGCGATTCCTTTGGGTCAGGCTTTGGGCCGCTTTGGCAATTATTTTAATCAGGAAATTTTTGGCCGGCCGACTGATTTGCCCTGGGGCATTCCCATTGCTTTAGCCAGCCGGCCGGCGGCATATATCAATTACCAATATTTTCAGCCGATGTTTTTTTATGAATCGGCGTTAGACTTGGTTAATTTTGTTTTACTGTTAATTTTGTTTAACTGGATTTATAGGAAGAATCATGAATTAAGAATTAAGAATCAAGGCTTGGTTTTTCTAGTCTATCTTATCAATTATTCTTTGATTCGGATTTTGATGGAGTTTTTAAGGATTGACCCGACGCCAGAAATCCTTGGCATTCGCCTGCCAATTCTAGTTAGCTTGGGGGTGATAGTTTTAAGTGGGGGATTGTTGGTTTATAAATTTAAAAACAAGGTTCCGAGTTCACTTGAGGAAATCGGCGACAGTCAAGCCAGATGAGGTTAAAACCTCACCCCCGTAGCAGGGGGGTGAGCCGGTTTCAACCGGCGACAGCTAAGCAGAGCGAGGTTAAAACCTCGCTCCCGAAACTCCCCCAGCCGGTGAGCCGGTTTTAACCGGCGAGAGCTGAACAAAACGAGGTTGAAACCTCGCTCCCGCCGCCCCGCCACGGCGAGCCGGTTTCAACCGGCGACTTAGAAACCGTAACCAAGCGGGGTTAAAACCCCGCCCCCAGATAGCGAGATTAAAACCTCGCTTCCAGATCAATCATTTCTTAAAGGGAATATTTTTATATGAAGCACTGGTATTTTGACAATTGCTATTATTTTATCACTCGTCCTACTATCAATAAGGAAAAATTATTCAATAGTGACGAAAAGAAAAGAATAATCTTAAATCGATTAACTTCTGCCCAAAAGAAATTTAGTTTTTCACTCCATGCCTTTAGCATTATTTCCAATCATTATCATTACTTAATTTTTTTGTCAAAGGGCGATGTTTTGCCAAAATTGGAGCAGTTTATCGCCGGCGGCAGTTCCCATGAATTGAATACTTTAAATAATATCAAGCGCAGTATCTGGGACGAGTATTGGGAAAAAGTGGTTGATGAGGAAAAATTAGATAAAGTCTTAGGTTATATCTTAGGTAATCTTTTAAAACACGGAGAAGCCAAGGATTTTAATGAGCTAAAAAATAGTCCCTTTACCAGCTATAAGCAAGCAGTTGCTCAATACGGAGAAGAGACAATTCAAGATCTGATTTTATCTGTTAATGCTTTAGATTTAGAGAATAGAACCAATTTTGAAAAATTATTTAAGTCCTTAGCGAGGTGAGCCAATTTTAACTAAGCAAAACGAGGTTAAAACCTCGTTCCCGGAGAAAGCAGAGCGAGGTTAAAACCCCGCTCCCGCCGCCCCGCCATGGCGAGCCGGTTTTAACCGGCGACAACAAATTCTGTAAACGAGGTTAAAACCCCGCTCCCGCCATGGTGAGCCGGTTTCAACCGGCGACTTAGCAAGCCAGGTGAGGTTAAAACCTCACCCCCCCCGTAGCAGGGGGGTGAGCCGGTTTCAACCAGCACGTTGTTTGACACCTCAAACCAGGTAATTTATAATTATAGTATGACCAAAGGAACCAAAAAAACTCTCCTGGTTATTACCTTACTGCTTTTACTTTTTTTGAATTTCAGCATTGCTTGGGCAGTAGAACTGCCTAACCCTTTAGGCTCTATTACCGATCCGCGGGCAATCATGGGTAATATCATTAAGGCGCTTTTAGGCATTGTTGGATCGCTGGCTTTGCTCGTTTTCATTTTAGGCGGGTTTACCTGGGTGACTTCCGGCGGCAGTGAAGATAAAATTAAAAAAGGCAAAGACATGGTAATGTGGGCGGCTTTAGGGTTAGTGATTATTTTTATGAGTTATGCGATTGTGACTTTTGTGATTGGGGCGATAACGGGCGGTGGTGCTGGCGAAACCAAGGTAACCAATCCTTCGGAAACCCACGTGCCATAATTATTAAGTTTTTGGCCTAATTTATTGATTTTAAAATAAGCGTTTAATTTAGCCAAAATTATTAAATTCCCTTATAAATTAGGGATTTTTTTAGTTTTGCCTTGATTTTTTGTTGACATAATTTTGAAAATATGCTATTATATAATATTGCTGTTCTAGTTGTTTTTAGTGGAAACAGACAGCAATTTGACAATATAAACACAAGTAAGTTAAGCAATTTTGTGGACTGAAACCATAACCGTAACGCAGGGCCCTAAGGGGTCTGGAGATACTCTGGAAAGGAGAGAAACGTCATGAGATCAGAAAAGGTTATCAAAGCGCTAGTTTTGCTAGCGCTGGCAGCGGCAGTATTAGTCCTTGGGTTCAAATCAGACCCTAAGGCCACTGCCGCCGTGACAGCAGTGTCAGTCGGTGTCACAGCTGCTTTCTGGTGGTGGTTTTGCCGGAAGCAGGGAGTCCCTCTTTTCCTCTGGGAAGAGAGGGAGGTTGGCAAGGACGAAGAGTCTAGCCGGCCGATCATGATGACGGTGATTGTCATTTTGGGATTAGTGGAAATTCGTAACATCCCGCAGAAGTTTGCATGGGTGGTACGAAATCCATTTTCTCGGAATGACGACCCGTCGAATTGCCGAAGCTATAAAGATCTTCGGCAAGGTTGGCAGAAAATTATTCTGCCAAAGTTGTTGTGGATGGAAGTGGAAGTAGTTGATCTGCGAACTCAAGGCCTTGATGCCGGGAGGGTGCGGACCAACACCAGAAGGAATCCGGTTGATGTGGACACCACCTTGATGTTTAAGGTGATTGATCCGATCGTCTATGCTGTCATCCGGAAGGGTAAATTGAAGGATTTGATCCTTCAGGCCCTGTCGGTGGCGATTAATTACGTCACCACCGGTTACACTGACGTTGAGTTGGTTGAGATCGCCCACGCGGGAGAACTCATGAAACTTGCCGACAATGCAACTGACATTATTAACGGCGGCGTTGATAATGAAGTCCCCGATGTTGGACGATTCGGCATCGAGGTAGTCGTTGGTTTCCAGAATGTCTTTCCTCTGGAAGGAGTTCTGAAGGCAATGGCTGGGGTGACCGAGGCGGATTTGGGCGCCCAGGCCGCAGTGAAACGCGGCGATGCATTAAAGAGCCTAAGGATAGGTGCTGGGATGCCGGAGCAGTCACCGTTCAATATCCTTCTCCCGGTTGCCGAAGGGTTTCAAAAAACCTTTGCAGAAGGGAAAGGCGGTCTCCGTTTTCCAACCGTAACCTTGGACCTCGGCGGTGTTGATTCATCTGGGACCAAGGCTGGTAAGGAGGGGACAAAGAACAATGAAGAAACAGGAGAAACAGAAGAAACCCCTCCGGCTAAGCCAGAGGGTAGGCAGAAGAAGAGAGGAGCGAAGTAAGTCATGTTGACCACATTGATGTTATGGAATTGGTTAAGAAGCGTTACAGGCAAAGCAGCTATGGTAGCGGCAGTATTGACTACGGTCTGGGTGATTAGCAATCATTCGGACTGGGCAATTCTGGCCGGCGCCATCATGCTGTTTTGCGTCTGGCGGCGTGCTTCCACGTTCGCCTTGGCAGTGTCGGCTCTCGCGGTCTTTTGGGTACCGCCCTTGGACCGGCCCTTTCCGATTGACTGGAAGGGGTATGCCAGAAATGCCGGGCACGTGGCTGGCCAAAAAGCCGGCCAGGCCTGGGACAAGGCCAAATCGTTGGAGCTACCGGATGTGCCATCAATCGAAGCGGTAGCGCCTAATGAAAAGTGGCTAGCGCAATTACCGCCCGAAGCCCGTCAGGGAATCGAGCAGGTGTTCGCTGGCCGGGGTCCGCAGGGATCCCCAGTCCACCCCCAAGCCGTTGCCTCGGACATCATGACTGCTGCACTTGAGCAGATTGATGAGTCGGGCAAGCGGCTGGCACTCACCCAGGCGAGTATGACGGATTTTCAGCCCATCAGGCTGAAGCCGTTTTTCCGCCAGAATGAGAAGGGTGAATTCATCCGTGACCCCAAGGCCACCCCGCCGGTCTATCGGCAGGTGATCAAGGAAGTTGTGGACGAACAGTCGGGAGAAAAGAAAAAGGTGTGGGACTGGATCATTGATCCAACCATTACCCTTAGGCCGGATCTGCCGGTCTATGCCAGCTTCCGACTGGCAACAAAATTGGGCATGTCTAGCAACATAGTCCCAATTGAGCAGTATCAGCCAGACAAAGATGGCGTCTGGGGATACAAGCGGGGAAGCATCTATCTCGACACGATCGAAAAGGTAGTCGAGCAACCCGCTTTGGGCGCGTCCGAGCAACCGAAAACTGAGCCGAAAAAAGGCCAAGTGGTTGCCGCCGCGCACACCAGCTCAGCCAAAGCCGCCTGGCCCACCAAGCCGCATCCGAAGACGGACACGGTAACAGTGAAGCCGGGCAAGCCGCAGAAGCTGGAAGAGTGGACCTGGTCGCAAGTCATTGCTGACCAGGGTGATCATCTGGTATTGGTTTTTGACCAGCCGGACGATTACAAGCGAGTGATGGTCAGGTCGGGATCGAGACCATATGTTGCTCTTCAGGAGGTTCATCCCGAAGGTGACAAATGGGTGTCGAAGCTCGGCTTCGACAATAAGAATGAGCCAGAAGCCCCTCTTGGGCTGCTGGTGTCAAGCGGAAGTGAGGTAAGTGTTGAGGTAAAACCGGCGGTTAGCTGAGCTAGCCGTCTTAAAGAAGGAGTTTGCGATGAATACGGATACGACGAATCCCGGCGAAAATCCCGAACCCGGTCCGGGAGATGAGACCGGTAAAGTTGACCCCGAAGTTGCCCTGGGAGGCATCGCCTCGGAAGGCTATGACGGTTCACACGGCGGTGGAAGATTAACGGATGACGATGGTGTGGGTGGGCCGGTGGGTCCCGTGGTGGAGGACCTCAATGAGAAATCGCCCGACGAGGACACGCTCAAGTTTTTTGCCCCGACCCTCACTGATCCGGTTGTCCACGCGCCAGTCGAAGACTTCAGGATGCCCTTGTTTCCTGAAGAAGGCCAGTCCGGCGCCACGCCTTTGACGCCGCTTTTTGCGGACTCGAATCGTCTCCACTGGAATGACGCGGGGCAAGATCCTGACGGGGAAGGTCGCGAGGAAGTAAATCCCCTCGACTTATTGAGTCTGGACGGAAATCCGGATCTCGACCTTGATCCTGACAGAGGAGAGTTCCCGGGAGATTTCCACCCGACGAAAGACGTGCATCCACGCGGTGACCGCGAGGAACAGCCTCGTCGCCATCGTAAAGGTGATCGGGAACACGGAGATCGGCGCGAACACCCGGAACGTCCAAATCGTGAGGAACATCCCCGTCCGGAACCCGAAGCTTCCGGCGGTCCCCAGGCGGCAAAGGCTTTCGCCTGGGTCAAGAAGTACGGCTTCTTCCTTTGGGCCGGTGTTCTCCTGCTGCTGATCGTAGTACTCGCGAAGAGCGGCGGGGGCGGCAACGGTAACAAGGATGACAAGGATGAGCTGCTCAAGCAGCCGCTGGCGGCCCAGCAGCAGGCAGTAGCAGAGTCGGGCAAGTCGGACAAAGGCGAGTCCGACAACAAGAAGGATGTTGAAGGCGCTCAGGTTGTGGACTTCCCAGTCAATACAAAGGTGGTCCTCAACGCCCACGGCACCCTGGAGGTCATAGGATCACCCAATGTCCACCTGGACAAGGTGATATTCAAAGCCGCCGCCGACGGCCCAGGCTCGGAAGTCAATAATGCAGTCGACGCGCTGATGAGTGCGCATGGACTGGCGATTGGCGTGTCCGGTTTGGATCCGAACCAAGCCAGGGGGCTGGTGTCCAATACATTGGACAGCGTTGGTAGGTCGCTTGACCGGACTGCCCAGTCGATGGAGCAGCTCGTCAACGCGACTAAAGACGTCGCCGACGCCAACATAGCGAATGCAAAAGCCAATCAGGCCAACGCAGACGCCAATGTGGCAAACTCGGAGAAACTCGACGATGTTGTCGGGGTGCTTCGGGAAGGCTTTTCCGGGCTTGGTGTCAAGATGACGCCGGGAAAGGAATAGCCTGACTCAAAATCTGCCGAGTGAACAGCTTGGCGGAGGCGAGTCGAAACTAATACAAACGGCCAATTACCCTAGCGCGAGCTAGACAAGGTAATTGGCCGTTTTCTCTTTATTAAAAAACAGCCGGAAGAGGAATTCCGGCCTATTCGGAGGTGAGGTTTTAACCTCACCTGGCTTACCATGTCGCCGGTTGAAACCGGCTCACCCCCCCCTGCTACGGGGGTGAGGTTTTAACCTCATCTGGCTTGCTAAGTCGCCGGTTGAAACCGGCTCACCATGGCGGGAGCGGGGTTTTAACCCCGCTTGGTTACGGTTTCTAAGTCGCCGGTTGAAACCGGCTCACCGGCTGGGGGAGTTTCGGGAACGAGGTTTTATAGCTTACCATGTCGCCGGTTGAAACCGGCTCGCCGTGGCGGGGCGGCGGGAGCGGGGTTTTAACCCCGCTTGGTTTATGTCTCTCTTAAATATCCCCAGTTATGCAGTTTGTCGCTGTCTTCATACCAGCGGTCGCCGATATCGGTGCGGTAATACATATCCGGAATCAAAACATTTTTAATCCGCTGGTAAACCTGATGCTGGACTTGTTTCATTGTCTGGCCGGTGCCAACGATAATGAGGCAGACCCCGGAAGTGCCGGTTAAAATCCATTCACCGTCAACCAGTTTGACATCTTCGATATGAACGCCTTCAAAGGTCGGTTTTTTAAAAATAACAACTTTTTCGCGGAAATGCTTGTCTAAAATTTTCAGGTCGGCGCCGTAAGGAAAGGGCGGTGCGACAATCCGAACGCCGATTTGAAAGCCGCTTCTGGTTCTAAACTTGGTCAAAGTGCCGTCGGCCAGTTTATAAAGGAATTCGCTGATGGGCATGAGGATGCCTTCCTGCTGGATACTGATGGTGGGGTAGCCGAACCGGGCGGTAAATTCCAAAGGATAAATCCCGTTATTGTTCACAATGCAGGAAAGATCAATATAGCCGGTGTAGCCTTCTTCGGCCAATTTGGCTTCCATCTTTTTAAGGGTGAGATTAAAGATGCGGTTAGGCATGCTCCAAAACATGCTGGTGCCCATTTCGCCGGTTGACGGCCCGATGTTTCGGGGGAATAATTTTTTATGTTCGAAGTTAACGTTAATGGGGTAAACAAATTCTTTGCCGTTAAAAAAAGCGCCCACTGCCACTTCAACGCCGTTGACCCATTTTTGGAGCTGGAAAACCTGTATTTCTTTTTTGGCGATTTTTTTGTAGGCTTCCAAAACTTGAATGACGTCTTTGCCGTCATCTTCCGCGCCGACAAAAAGGAAGAGTTTGATGTTTTGAGCTTCGCCGCTGGGTTTAATGACATAGCGGTCCGGATTTTGTTGGACATAGCTGATGGCCGCATCAAACGAAGTAAAGCTTTGATAGGGGATAATAGGAATACCAAACCTTTTTAGTTCTTCCTGGCCAAACGAACGATCATCTTCCAGCATATCGGAATAAGGCGTGCCGCCAATGACCAGCTTGCCTTTTTTGCGGACTTTCTGGGCCATTTTGCCCATGCCTAAAACATCATCGAAAATCACAATATCCGCCCAATCAAGTTCTTTTTCCCAGTCATCGGTTTTAGGAACAAAACCGTCGGCAATATCTTTTTCCAGTTTATTTTCGATGTAGTATTTGGCTTCATGGCCTTCCTTAATCACTTGCCAGGCAATATCACTGATTAAGGCATCGTAAGAAACAAAAAGAAATTTTTTCTTCTCAGGTGCTTTTAGTTCGATATTATTATTCATAGATTCTTTTGATTTAGAAAATTTTGATTTTAAACTTCAATAGTCTTATCTTATATCAAGTTTTTATTTTTTACAATAGCCGGGGGAGCAATTTTATCATGATTAGGATTTGCCTTTTAGAAGCCTGATGCCTAAATAGCTAAGCGGGGTATAAATGATGCCCATGCCGAATTTAAACAGCCACCAGGGAATGATAATCATTATAATCATTTTAAGGGAATAGACGCCCAAAAACGCAATTAGCGACCAAACAACGCTATCAATCAGCTGGCCCCAGAGGTTGGAAAGGTTGGACCGCAGCCAAAAATATCTGCCGCCCAGCTTGGCTTTGAGAAAAAAGAAAGAAAAGACGTCTTGGTATTCGCCGATGACAAAAGCGGCAAGCGAAGCCAAGGCAAAACGAAAAGAAAGGCCAAAAATTTCATTATAAGACTGGAACATGAAAAAATCGGGTGAAGCGGGCATGGCATTGGAAAGCCAGTTTAAGCCTAAGAAAAATAGGGTACTATAAAATCCCATTTTAACAAAAAGCCGGGCCAATTCTTTGCCGTAGACTTCACCAATAACATCAGTCATCAAAAAAACAACCGGGAAAGCAAAAATCGCCGTGGATAAATGAGTGCCAAAAATAAAAGGCATTAATTTAATCCCCAAGGTATTGGAGGCAAAAAGAGCAGTCAAATAAAGAGTCAAAGCAATAAAAATTTTTTTATCCATAGTTTTGTTATGTCCTGCCAAAGACGGGCAAGTAAAAACCGCCTCTTAACCTCCTTTAGTTTTACCAGGGCATCGCTTGAGGCGATTTTATTCTTTATGATTTATTGCCGAATGAAGCGAGTAAAATATAAAAATTTAATTTTTGTATTTTTGACCTTTCGGCCACGAGCTGTATAATTTCAGGCTCAAGGCCGAGTGGGCGAATGAGGCAAAAAGGGTTAATACCCCGCAGTGCTCCGTCGCCAAAGCCGGGCTTATCCTGTTTTAGAGCGTGCGACTTACCTCGCCGGCTAAAGCCGGCTTTCCGTTTCGGGAGAGGAGTTTTGAGTCGAAGCGGGCTCGCCTCACTCGTCGCGAGTCGAAGCGGGCGAAGCAAGCTCTGCAGTCAATACCCTTTATTTTTTTCCGTCAGCTTAAGATGTTTGATCGAAAGGTATAAAAAGAAACCAAGCAGTGAGGTTGTGGCAAAGGGAGCCAGCCAAAATGGATATTCGCGGCCAAAGCTTTCCAAAATCATGATTGCGCCCAAAACGCCGATGGCGTACATGGCGCCGTTTTTCAAAAAAGCGAATTTGGAAATCGTATCAATACCGCGGACGGTTACTTCCCGGACAACAAAAGCACCCAAGCCATTGCCCAAAATAATCAAGGGGATGGAAATGGTAAAGGCAAAAGCGCCAATAACGCCATCAATAGAAAAAGAAGCATCCAAAATTTCCAAATATAAAATTTTACTCCAGGCACTGAGTTTATTATTGGGGTCAAGTAATTTTCTTTCCTGTTCCTCGGCGTTCTTTTTAAAACCGTCAGTAATAAAAAAAGCCGAAGCGCCGATTGAAGCCGAAAGCGCCAGGATGGGATTTTCTTTCAGGCTTAAATAAATAATCGTCGTTAACATCAGCGAGGCGATAGCATAAAACCAAATACTTTGCCGGTGCAAAAAATTTTCCACTAAAAAAGCGTATTTTTTTTCTTCCAAAAAAAGCCAGGCCAAAAAAACAAAAAACAAGTAAATGCCGCCGCCTAAAAGCAGGATTGGTTTTGACTGCTCGACATATTCTTCAATTTCTTTATTGGAAGAAAAAACGAAAGTAAAAATTTCTACTATCGATAAAGCGGGATTAGCCAGCCAGACAATCAAAAAAGGTAAAATCCCCCGAACGACGAAGACGGCAAAAATGATTCCCCAAAATAAAAAAATCCCGCGGTATTTCGCCGGCATTGTCTTTAAGACATTAGCATTAATGACGGCATTATCAACGCTGCTGATGACTTCAAACAGGCAAAGGCCTAAAATAATAATGATAAAACTGATAATCATAATTTAATTATATCATAGGGTAATAAATTAAGAAAATGGAAAAGTAAAATAAATAGTCTTTTAAAATTTGACAAAAATGGTAGATAAATGTTAATATACTGTGTTGTCTTGTCACGTGGTCTAATAATAGAGGAGGGATGACGTCGTGCCGAAAGAAGAGGAACTTAAATGTACACATCTTAATCCTTTAGGTGGATGTGGTTGGTGTACAGGTCTAATCAGCCGAGGGGTCAGTCCACAAGACCTCGGGTTTCCCAAAAAGTGCAGCCACAACAATAATCCGTTGACCTGCGGTTTGTGCGTTGCCGAGAAAGTTCTCGGCTGTCAGCCGAAGCCGGTCTCTTCACCAAAATCGACTTCTTTCCGGCAATATGGCTATGGATATGACGACTGATGTACATTGGTTATGATTGGGGCTTATTTGATTGCCATCCTTTCACGGAGAAAGGCAGTTGATTTGGCCCCATCTTTTTATTATGAGGGGTGTTTAAATTTTTTAGTAATATGCTATAATACAAAGAATAATCTTTTATGACTGATACTAACCAAAAACAATCCGTGGCTTTAAGCTCGGTTTTTGCCAGCTTGTTTTTGACGCTGGGCAAAATGGTTGTCGGTATGTTGACCGGCAGTTTAGGCATAATTTCCGAAGCTGCTCATTCCGCCCTTGATTTAGGGGCGGCGCTTTTGACTTATTTTGCCGTGCGGGTTTCGGACAAACCCGCCGACAGCCGCCATCAGTTCGGCCACGGCAAAACCGAAAGTGTCTCGGCTTTGATTGAAACCGGGCTGCTTTTTTTAACCAGCGCCTGGATTATCTACGAAAGTCTTAAGCGGTTATTTTTTGAGCCAGCCAAAGTTGATGCCGCCTGGTATGCTTTTGCCATTATTGTCATTTCGATTATTGTTGATTTTTCCCGTTCCCGCGCCTTGTACCGAGTCGCTAAGAAAACCAAAAGTCAGGCGCTGGAAGCGGATGCTTTGCATTTTAGTTCTGATATTTGGAGTTCAGGTGTGGTGCTTTTAGGCTTAACCTTGGTTCTGTTTGGCGTTAACGGGGCAGACTCAATTGCCGCTTTATTTGTTGCCTTGCTTGTGATAATTGCCGGCTGGCGTTTGGGCAAAAGAACAATTGATGTTTTGATTGACACCGCGCCAAAAGGGACAACAGAAAAGATTTCAGCCATTGTCATTCAGGTTGATGGCGTTTTGAATATTGAAAAATTAAGAGTCCGGCCGGCCGGCGCTTCGCTTTTTATTGATTTGGTAATCAATGTCAGCCGAAAACTGCCGCAGCTTAAGGTTCAGCAGATTATTAAAAATGTTGAAGCCGAAGTCAGAAAAAATCTGCCCGAGGCTGATTTATTAGTCAGCGCCAAAGCGATTGCTATTTCCAGCGAAACGATTGCCGAAAAAGTGCAGCTGGTGGCAGCCAATTATGATGTTGCCGTTCATGATATTGCGGTTCAGTCTTTAAACGGTAAAATTGATGTCAGTTTTGATTTGGAAATTAGTAATATTTTTTCCGTTCAGCAAGCCCACGATATTGCCAGTCAGCTTGAGGATCAAATCAGAAAAGAATTAGCCGAAGAAGTAACCATTAATACTCATATTGAGCCAGTTGATCCAAAAACTTTGGAAGGGGAGCCGGTTAGCGAAACGGAAACCGAAAAAATTAATCAGGTGTTTGCCAAAATAAAAAAAGATTTGCCATTGATAAGGGACATTCACAATATTACCATCAAAAGATTCGGCAAAAATTATTTCATTACTGTTCATGCTACTTTTGAAAATCAAGTTTCCTTAGAAGATGCCCATAGCAGTTCCAGCCGGATTGAATATCTCACCCGACAGCAAATGCCAGAAATCAAGCGTATCGTCGTTCACAGCGAACCAATCGGCCAGTAACAAAGAATCGTCTCTTAACAAGCTCGAGGCGATTCTTTTTTTGAGGACAGAGTTGGTGGTCTGAATTAGAATAATTCAATTATATGTTTAGCGTCTTCAAAATCTTCTTTACTCAGTTTTCCGTTCAGCACTGCTTGCCAGAGTTTTTCCCGCATTGCCATTTTTGTGGAATAGGATAATTTGCCGCCCAAAGGCAAATTTTTTAAATGCGGTTCAATAACGGAAATAATATAATCAGCATTTGCCTTGGAAAGATTTTTGCCGGCTACCCCGCTGTAAACAGCATTTCTAAATTTCTGCATTGAAGAACGCAGGCTGGACGAGCTATAGGAGCCGCCAAAATTATCTTTGCTGGTGTAAAGACTGCCTTTCTTCACTTTGCCAAAAATTTTTTCGTAAATGCTAGTCATAGGGCTTGTTTTCATTATAGCATAATCAATACTTGACAGCCCAATTTGGTTTTGCTAATCTGAGAGTAGACAAAAATAAAAGGTGTGGGCCTTCGCTTTCAGCTACGGCCTCACAAAGTCAACATAGCGCATATTTTGCGCTTTTTTTGTATTAAATTGTTCAATTGCTACATTGTTAAATTGTTATGGAAAAAAAGTATCTACAATTAAGAGATATTTGTGCTTATCGAATTTCATTTAGTTTATCTAATTATGTATGGGACATTGCTACAAATTGGGACTATCTAGCTAAAGATACGATTGGTAAACAATTCATAAGGTCGATTGATTCAATTTCCGCTAATATTGCAGAGGGTTTTGGCAGGTTTGCCAAAAAGGATAAGATAAGATTTTATTATTTTAGCCGTGCCTCAGTCAAAGAATCCCTAGATTGGAACGAGAAAGCCAAAATCAGAGGATTGCTAAAGGAAAAAGAATATAACTATATTTTTATTGAACTTAATAAATTGCCCAAGGAAATCAATGGCCTGATAAAATTCACAAATTTACGACTAGCCACTTAACAATTAAACAATTGAACAATGTAACAATTACATCCATATACTTACTTATTATTAACCTAAAATACTATGGCACAACAATCAACCAGACTGGGTGCGCTTTGGGCGGCAAAAGCCAAAAGCGAGAAAAGCCCGGTGCTCACAGGCGAAATTGACGGCAAGCGCGTCGCGGTGTTCAAAAACAAGAAATACAGCGATGAGCCGGAAAGCAAACAGCCGATGTATCACGTCCTGGAGTCCACCTTTAAGGCCAAAGCCCAAAAAGCTTAGTTGACGGAGTATTTCTGAGCATTATTAAGCTCAACCAAAAATCACCTCTCGATGAACTCGGGGGTGATTTTTTATTTTTTAATTTGAGAAGATTTATTATAGAATCACAAAATAATATTGACGTCAGCCGGCAGACCTTGGCGGATAATTTCAAGATCTTGGGTTGAATAGTTATTGCCGGATAAGTTCAAGACTTGTAATTTTTTTAAGTTGCCTAGCTCGTATGGTAATCCTGTCAGCTGGTTGTTGGAAAGGTTAAGTATTCGTAAGTTCTCCAGTTGCCCGATTTCTGCCGGAACGCCAGTCATTTGATTGTTGGAAGCATCAAGTATTTGTAGGTTTTGTAAATGTCTGATTTCCGCCGGCAAGGCGCCGGTTAATTTATTGTTTGAAACGTTAAGCTCTTGTAAGTTTGTCAGCTTGAAAACATTCTGCGGAACTTGAGTCAATCCCTGATTGCTTAAATCAAGCTTGTCGCCGTTTGGCACAGCGTTGGTGTTACCATTGCTTTCCGGTTGATTTTGATTTATGGGAGTATTAATGGGAGCAATCGTTGGCATACAACCGGCTAGGGTGATAGTAGTTGCCAACAGTGATAATAAGAATAGTTTTTTCATAATTTGGAAATATAATGATTAGATAGTTAAAGGTATCATTTATGACTGTCGAGCAAATAGCCAGTCCTGCTTTTCTAAAAATTTGGCTACCTCCTCATAATAGCTTATCATTTCCGGGGATACTTCCACTTTATCTTTATTGTAGTTAAACCAGCGTTCAAACGTGATGCCATTTTTCTTTTCACGTTTTAAGACAAGATTATATTGAACAAATAGCCTAAAATGATTATTCCCAAACCTACTACCCCAAAGAATGCCGCTAAAAGAGGCCACTTCATAACTTTTTTTAAAATCAAAGCTTCCGGCAAAGAAAGGCCAACTGTTGCCATCATAAAAGCCAAAGCCGTTCCCAGCGGTATACCCTTGGCCACCAGCGCCTGAATTATCGGAATCACCCCGCTGGCGTTGGAATAAAGCGGTATGCCGATGATAACTGCCAGCGGCACGGCGAATAAATTTTCTTTGGTAATATATTTTTCGAAAAAGCCCTGGGGAACATAGCCGTGAATCAAGGCGCCCAAAGCAATCCCGGCCAGTAGATAGGGAATTATTTGTTTAGTAATATTTAGTGCCTCTTTGGAAACGATAGCTAAGACTTGTTTTGGGGGCAATTTTTTAGTTTGCAAGCTATTATTATTTGCCTTGATCTGCCAGATAAATTCCTCAACATATTTATCCAAATTTAATTTTCCCAGAATATAGCCGCCAATCATGCCAATGGCAATGCCCGATACCGCGTAGACGATGGTGACTTTCCAGCCGAAAAGTCCGACAAACAAAGCCAAGGCCACCTCGTTAATCAATGGCGAAGTAATCAAAAAAGCGAAAGTGACCCCCAGCGGAATTTTGGCTTCCAAAAAGCCGATAAATAAAGGAATGGAGGAGCAGGAACAAAATGGCGTGAGGGCGCCAAATAGCGAAGCGAGAAAATAATCCAAGCCGTAGAATTTTTTTGAAGTGAGAAAATCCCTGATTTTTTCAATTGGCAGGTAATAACGAACCAAACTCATCAGATGAGTTATGATTAACAGCAGCAATAAGATTTTGATGCTATCATCAATAAAAAATTCAACACTTTTGCCAAGCGCTGAATTTTGGCTTTGGCCAAAAACGGTAAAAACTAAATAGTCGCTTAAAGCTTTAATCATTTTTTAGTAATTTTTTTATCTCTTCAACATCCGGTATTCGTCCGGCGATTTTCAGCTGTTCATCGATTACCAAAGCCGGCATGGCCATGGCGCCGTATTGGGCAATTTTGGCAAAGTCAGTTACTTTTTCCACTTTGGCGGCCAAGCCAAGATCTAAAACCGCTTTTTTGGCATTAGCTTCTAATTTTTGGCAATTGGGACAGCCCAAACCTAGAATTTTTATAATCATATTAGTTTTATTATAGTAAAAAATTGATTTTTTGGCGAGGGTTTGAAAGTGGCTATGAACTCCGGGAAGCCATTTATTTTTTAGTAAAATTTGGCGAAAAAAAGTAGGTTGATTTGATTGACATTAAAATATCGGTATGATAATCTTTTTGTGCTGCTTTTAGAGATCTAACATAGTGTTAGACGCTTGAAAATTCAAGTTCAGTGAGCAGTAAAGGAGGATGTTATGAAAGTGTGGGAAAGGCCGTATCTGATCTGGAGTCGTGATGGTACCTATAACGCGAGTGGTCCACCATTGGATACCAATATTCTTGTCAGTCACTGGCAACCTTGCGATGGTGAACGGGTATGCTGGCAGATTGCCAAGTTGATGATTACTACTCATCGACTTGGAGACAGTCGGGCAGTTGAATTGATGATCGGTTTTCGGTATGACGGAAATAGCTTCTGTTGCCCCGAAGGTGAAGACAAGGAAGAGATACTCCGACGCCTTGGATGTCTTTTGGCAGGCAGGAGTGGAATTTCAGTATCCTATCAACCGCCTTTCTTGGCGTATTTTGAACTAAGGAGTCGTGAGGAATTCGCCAAGGCTTGTCTGCAAATTGCCATAGACCTGTTCTCTAGTTTTGGCATCTCTGACCGTGAAGCGATGGCCAAGTTTCAGAGTTTTCGGCAGAGCTTCATATCCGTTGGCGGAGAGTGGGTTACTTTTTCCAACTATCTCCGGAAAGATGCAGGGCTGCCTTTAGACGATGACGATTATGAACGGGTAGCTTTATTGTTTTAGCTTGGTGATACCAGTGCCGTGGGGTCAAACCTACGGCCCTTTTTTTACAGTCACAAAATTTGGTTGGTAAAATATTACCGCCCCGATGTAACGTCGGGGCGGACTTAAACATTGATTTTACTTTGAGTTAATATTTTAGGGATAGATAGCTTGAATGCCGTTGATGTCGCCAGTGCTTAAAGTTGTTGCTTTAATTTCGCCTTTAGCGCCGTAGCCGTACATGGTGGCGTTTTGGTATTCAGTGGTGTAAAAATCATTCAGGCCTAGCCAGTGACCTAATTCATGAGTCAGGATACCTTGGGCATCATAGGCATTTTGAACAGCACAAGTAGTCGCCGGGCTAGTCCAGTTGGCCGGGTTTGACCAGCTCCAGGTAAATTTGGTATTCATAATTGTATCGACTTCAGTGACTACGCCAGTAATTTTGGAAGACCAGATATAGGTAATGGCTAAAGCCGAACCATTAGCTCGGCCCCAGGTAATAATGTTTTTTCCATCCAAGACCGCTTTGGTGACTGTTGTATTGGTAACAGTTTTACTGAAAGTTACTTTTGGGGTAGCACCAGTTGCACCTGACCAACGATTGAAAGCATCAGTTGCCATCGTCTCTAAATTGGCCGAACCAACTGTTTTGGGAACACTATTTAGATTTAAAGTATAAGACCAATCGCCGGCGGGTAAATGCCAGCCCGCGCCACCAATTGTAACAGTACATTCAGGATCAGGCAGATAGCAAACCGGTGGCTGGGGAGTCGGTGGTGCCGGTTTGGCCCGGTGAACAAAGACGCGAACTTTCATGTCTGGGTGACCTGGCACATCATAGACGCCTTCTTGTTCTGGCAAGGTTGATTCATCAGAATCGTTTGAATTTTTTGCCCAGACTGTGCTACCGGCCAGGCTTAAAATAAAAGCCAAAATCAGGCCAATTAGCAAAAATTTTTTACTCATGCAATTTTTTATTATTAATTAGACCTTCAGAAGTAAGATTATAATATAATAATTTTTGGTTTTAGACAAGCGGATTGTTTTAGAGTAAAAAGATTTATTAATCCAGACTTGCTAGAAATCACCTGCTTAGTGACCTGATGTATAATGAGAGAATTCATACTGATTATTTTTTAATTTTTTTAGTCCAGGCAACCAAAGCGGCTAATAATTCTTTAATCTTTTCTTTAGTTTTTTCATCGATTAAATTGCCGTTTTCGTCGAATTTTTCCTGAGCAAACGGTATCATCACTTCCGGTCTGTTCAAAGGGTGCATATTGAGGGAGACAAAAGTTTGACGCAGATGGTATTGGGCCCGGGCTCCTCCGAGCATGCCGATTGAAGCGCTCATAATCGCCACTGGTTTATTCTCCCAACTGTTATCACCAAAAGGCCGGGAAGCCCAGTCAATGGAATTTTTCAGGACGCCGGGTATGGAATAATTATATTCCGGCGTAACCAATAAAATCGCATCAGCGGCCTTGATTTTATTTTTTAGATTAAGAACAACCGGCGGCAAGGTTTTTTCCAGATCTTGATCAAATACTGGTATCCCCTCAATATCAAAAATTTCAATTTCAGCATTTTCCGGCGCTAAATCTTTAGCGGTCTTAAGTAAAGCCTGGTTATAAGAATTTTTCCTTAGACTGCCGGCAATGCCTAAAATTTTTATTTTTTTAGTCATAAGTTTGGTCAATTAGTAAATGACTACGGCTCTTTTATCAAGCAGCTCCCAGTTTTTTAAAAAATCAGCCACTTTCAATCTCATCTCGCCGTAGAGAGGATCCAAAAGGATCATTAGTTGGGGATTGTCGGATTGCCCGGTAAAACCAATTAAAGTCCGGGCGTGTTCATCAAGCTGAGCGGTAATAATTTTTCCTTGCGGTGTTTTCCAGGAGATATCTCTGCTCCTGCCAACCACTACTCCCCAGACTACAATCGGATTACCGTTGCCTAGCTCGGTTATTAAATCAGTCAGCGTTCCATTGGTAATAATTTTAGCTTCCCGGTATTTGGAAGCTAGGTCATAAATCGGTTGTTCATAAACGCCATAGCCGGTGTTGGGCATTCTGCCATCAATATTACCGACAAAGCCTAAGTTGGGATCGCCCCAAGTATTATCTTGTCGGCGCGAACCCGGGTCAGATATTGGCAGCTGCTGGATTAATTCGTCTTCTGTGACTTTTACTCCTTTGTAATTCAAAGCCATGAGCAGGGAAGTAACTTCACAAGAGAGAGCATGCTGTTGGTGATGGTAGGGCACAGCCAGTTTAACCGCCGGTTTGATCGGGATGATACGCACGGCCTGATAGTAAATTTTTTTAACCACATTTTCTTTACCTTTGATATCATCAAGTGACAATTCAAACACAATCCAGCCTAGTGATAAAAAAATAATTACCAGCAGTGACAATAGATGAGATTTTTTTATTTTTTTTGGCATAGCAAATATCTTTATCTATAGAAAAGAAAATACCAAACCAGCGCAAAACCCACTAAAAAAATAAAATTAATAAGAATACTAATGGCTAAAGCCGTCAATAGGCGTGAACGAGCGCCATCAGCGATTTCATTTTCTTGCCGTAATTCCTTGACGGCGTGGTCAACTTTGGCATCGTCTTCTCTCTCCTGGATTTGATTAAGCAGGTGATGTTCTTGAGCATTTTCTTCTGCTTCGTCTAATATTTGTTTTTTTGTTCTCATATTGCCAGATACGAGAAATTTTATCTTTTCTACAATATGTAATTGTTTAATTGGCATATTAAATTTAATTGGTAATACACCTTAGATATTAAATATTAAGGTAGGCATTAAAACCCGTTTAGTTAAAATGATCAACGGATTAGGACTGTTTTTTCTTAATATCGATGATTGCTTTCATTATTTCACTTAGTTTTTCATTTTCTATTCTGGCAATTGATTTTTGTAATTCCTCAATTTCCTCTTTGGCTTCGACGTTTGTTCTAAAATCTTCAGCGGCTTGATAGCGATCGCGCTGGTTTTGGCGATTTTGGGCCATCATGATAATCGGTGCGGCATAAGCGGCTTGAGTGGAAAATAAAAGGTTTAGGAGAATAAATGGATATGGATCCCAGCGATTAATAAAACCGATGATATTAATAACCATCCAGATAATCACAAATATCGTTTGGATTATTATGAAACCCCATGACCCCATTGAATTAGCTAGTTGATCCGCAATCCGTTGGCCAAAAGTTAAATTTTCTATATGCTTGTCGTGCCAAGTTTTCGTCTGATTATTTTTTGTGGATTCTTCCATATTCATTAAATTAATCATTATTTGTCGTTATGATATTCCGCCTACGCCTGAGGCTTCAGCGGGCAAGTAAAAACCTGCTTTAGTAATTTTTGGCTGATTGATTCTGTCTTTAGTAAAGCCGGTATTTTTATTTGCCCAGAATCAAAAACCGACACTGCTTAAACTCAGCGACTGCAAAAACACCGGGATCACAAATATCAGTCCAATTAGGGGCAGGATAATCATGGCCAAGGTGATGATTAACGTCCAGAGAAAATATTTCCTCGTCTTTTCCACGGAGCGATAAATCTCGTCGAGCTTTTTGTCTTGGGCTTCAAATTTTTTTAAAATATCTTGTTCCATATATTCTTATTATACTCCGCCAAGGCTGGGTAAGCAAAAAACCGCCCCTCGGTGAGCTCGAGACGATTTGACAGATAATTGTCAAACTAGTAAGGTTTAAATGAATTTCTGAAATATGCAGTCAATATAAAGGAGGCTTGAATTGACCTTTTCACATCTTGACAACCAGGAGAAAGGAGGAGGAAATGAAAACAGCTTTATTGACGGGCTTTCAGGCTTTTGGCAATTATGCCGTCAATAACACGGAAGTGTTAGCTTGTTCGTTGGCTGGAAGAACTATTTGTGGCCATGCAATTCATTCGCTGGTTTTTTCTGCTGACATTTTCCCTCCTGATGGGCAAGATTACGGCAGAAGAATAGTTTCTACGGCGATGAGTTTGCGAGCCAGCGTCATCATCTCATTCGGACTGGCTTCCGAAGCAAGGGGAGTAAGGATAGAGTCAAGGGCGACCAATTGGGTCCAGAACCCCAGGTATTGCCAACCGCATGAGAATGAAAGACGCATCGTCGAATCGTTGCCAAAAGAGGAGGCCAGGCGAATCGATTTAGCCAGATGGGATCTGGATCGGTTGCGGCAGCAACTCGGCAGTCAGGGCATTCCCTTTGAACCTACCACCTCGGAGAATGCAAACAACTACTGCTGCAATGCATTGATGTTTCGGACGTTGCTGGCCATGCAGTATCTTTGGTGTCAAATTCCATACATTTTCTTGCATGTTGCTTGCACTGCAGCGGCGGCTGCATCCATCCCGGATTTTGACTCCAAAAAAGTCATCATCAGCGAGCGGCAGCTAGAAAATGTGGTGAGCATCCTTCTAGATTCTTACCGCTGAAAATAAAGGCGAGAGGTAATAGTCTACCATCAGGAGAGGATAGTCCTATGACCAAGGCAGTAGTAATGGCTTTAATCGCGGCTCACTCATTGGTTGAAGAAGGTATGAGAGCGATGGTTGCGAGTATGTGTCCAATGGATCTCAGTGAAGCTGACCTGATTGCCGGGATTAGGGCGATTACCTTTGATCATACGCCGTCATCTGCAGAAGATGATGACGAGCACTGGGTCGCCCAAAGTCCCTTTGACGGCAAGTATTATCATTTCGCTGCTTCACCCGCGGCCGCTTGGCCGACCCGTCCGGAAATAACCGACTTGCCGCCTAAGTTTTGACCTTCGCTAATTGCTATTTGTTGCCGTCAGTAAGTCCGAGATTTGCTGACGGTCTTTTTTTATATCAAAAAACCGCCTTTTTGGGGCGGCTGAGTCGATAGTAATGGCGGGGCAGGCAGGTCCACGACCTCCCGCCTATGCTTCTCACTGCATTTGGAGTTTTGGCGGGTGAATCTGCGTGATCCTGACTCAAAGTCATTTTTGGCTAACAAAAAAAGTTCCACAGCGGAGACGATGGGGCTCGAACCCACGACCTTCTGCGTGACAGGCAGACGCTCTAACCAACTGAGCTACGCCTCCGCTGTGGAACTTTTTGTTTTTATGATTAGAGATTTGCTATTTTTTTACTTCAGAAATGATTTTGGCAAAAACTGCTGGCTGCTTGCCGGCAAGTTCGGCTAAGACTTTGCGGTCCAGCTCGATTTTGTTCTTTTTTAGCAGATGGATGAATTTGGAATAGCTCAAGTCATGCTGGCGGCTGCCGGCATTAATCTGGATTTGCCATAAAGCCCGGTTGACTCTTTTTTTCTTTTTCCGGCCGGTATAAGCGTGGACGCCGGCTTTGTTGATGGCAGTTTTGGCTAAGCGGATGGTATTTTTGCGGCCCCAGCGATAGCCTTTAGTTTTTTGAAAAAGTCTTTTCCGTTTGGCAACGTGAGTTTTTCCTCTTTTGACTCGTGGCATAAATTTAACAATTGACAGTTAACCTTTAGCAATTAACTTTATGAATAAGGTAATAAACGTTTGATAATTCTTTCGTTGACCTTGGCCACAATGGTATTTCTTCGTTTGTGGCGGGTCATGTTTCCGGATTCGCGGGCATTAAAATGATCCTGGCCGGCATGTTTAGTGATGAGTTTTCTTTTCCTTCTGCCCCCGGTGATTTTAATTTTTTTAGCGGTTGCTTTGTGAGTTTTTAGTTTCATAAAATATAATGCCAATTACGAATTAATGCGAATGACACGAATATTATTAGCATGTACGTCATTCGCATAGGCGCATTAGTAGCGCGCTATTCGCATAATAATATTCGTAACATTCGCATGTATTCGCGGATTAGTATCGCTTCTATTTTTTAGCGATCATGGCCGACAATTTTCCGCCCTGAGCATTTAAGGGCTGTTCGATGTTGATTGGAATCAGCCCGTCGATTGAACTGATAAATTTATTGATGATTTCGCGGGCTAAATCAGTATGTTGGCGTTCCCGGCCTTTAAGAATCATCTCAATTTTTATTTTATCGTCCTGGTTTAAAAATTTTTCCGCCTGTTTGGCTTTAGTTTCTTTGTCATGGTCACTGATTCTCAGCGATAATCTGATTCCTTTCACTTCAATTTTTTTCTGCTTAGCTTTTTCTTTGCGCCGTTCTTTTTCTTCCTGATATTTAAGTTTACTGTAATCAACGATTTTAGCAACCGGTGGCTGGGCGAGAGGGGAGACTTCCACTAAATCTAAGCCTTTTTCTTGCGCCATTGCCAAAGCTTCACTGGTGCTGACAACGCCAAAATTTTGGCCGGTCTCGTCGATTAACCTAACCTGTGGCACCCGGATAAATTGGTTAATCCGGTGTTTTTTAAATTGGTTGGCCTTGTAATTTGGTCGTCTTCTTGAAATTCTCAATGTCTTATAAGTTAATTTTTAAAATTTTGTTGGATGGCCGTGTTTGATTAAATTTTCTTTTTTTATCCGTGACCACTTTTTAACCTGCAGTTCTCGGCGGTGAGCTTCTAAATAATTTTTGTATTCTTCAGTGTAAACAATTATAGCTTCGCCATGCTGTTTGATCCATTGTGAGCCCTGTCCCTTGTTATGATTTTTAATTCTTTCTTTTTCATTGCCACTTATGCCAATATACAGACTATCATCTTTACACCTAGCAATATAAAAATAATATTTAGGCATAGTTACATTGTCTCTCGACTTCTCAAACTGATTTTTGAAGACGCTTGCGGCACCATTCGACTCGGCTGCCTTAAGTGGTCGAAGACCATGAGCGAGGCTGCCGAAGGCAGCCGAGTCGAATGGTGGAGATGAGGGGATTTGCACCCCTGTCTAGAATTAGATTCAAAATAGGTTTACAGGCTTAGTCAATTTTTATTTTCAGCTTTTGGGTCAAAAATTGACAAAACCCCAAAAGCCAAAGCCTCAAGTGCTTAGCAAATCAATGAGGCATTAATTTGCGGCAGCCTAATTATTGACACCAGTAACCGGCTATTAGGCGTCACCGGGCTGATGGCTTTGGTTTTTTAGGCCAAAGCGGGAGCTAAGGCTAAAGAGCTGAAAGCGCTTTTTACCCTAGCGACAAGTGATTTGGCACTTATTTGTTTGGTCATTGAGATTAGCGAGCCAAGTAGACCAATGCTCGACCTGAGGACTTTGAATCCAGATTCTATCGATTTTAAGCATCCCCATGCCGGTTGCCGAATGCGACCGGAAATTCAAAATTCCAAACTCAAATTTGGGATCTAGGATTTTTTCAATTTGCGCCTGATCTCGCGATCAATTTCCCGTTTTTTTATGGTCTGGCGCTTGTCGTACTGTTTCTTACCTCTGACTAGTCCTATTTCCAGTTTGATTAGATTGCCTTTAGTATACACAGAAATTGGTAAAATTGTCAAGCCTCTTTCCTTTTCCTTGCCCCGGAGATAATTAATCTCTTTTTTACTAAGCAAGAGCTTTCTGGTGCGGCTGGGGTTATAGCTGATTTGGACTGCGGCGGCTGGCTTGTAATGGGCAATATGAACTCCCGTAAGCCAAACCTGACTTTGGCTATCAATACTGATATAGCCGCCTTTTAGATTGATCTGGCCTGCCTTGACCGATTTGACTTCGGGGCCAGTCAAGACGATTCCCGCTTCAATTTTTTCCAACACCTGATAGTCATGAAGGGCTTTTTTGTTTGTAGTAATAGTAGGCATAGTCTAGGCGATCTTTAATTTTTTGCTTCTAATTTGCAGTTCTTAGCGAGGTATGTATTCATTATAGCACATCTTTCTAATTGACACTGAAGTAGTTCTTTAGTATAATTTAAACAAGGAAAAAGGTTAATTGTTATTTATGGAGAATAAAAATCTAACCATCAATATTGCTACCGGTACGGTTTTGAAAATCGTTGGGATTATTTTGTTTTTAGCTTTTATTTATTTTATCCGCGATATCATTTTGATTGTTTTAATTTCCGTGATTTTTGCCATTATTCTTGAACCCCTAATTGATGCATTGGAAAGCTGGTCGGTAAGTATTATTAAAAGAAAGATACCGAGGGCTTTATTGATTCTTTTTGTTTATCTGATTTTGTTCATATTTTTGATTATCGTAGCGAGATTAATCATTCCGCCAATTGCCGAGCAAGTCGGGATTTTGACCAAGAATTTTCCCGAGCTTTGGACCAAGATCGTCGAAAATTTCAACAGTCTGCGCCAGTATTCGGAAGAAAAAGGTTTGATGGATAACATCCAGGGCGGCCTGAAAAGTTTACAGTCAGGACTAGAGACAGCCGCCGGCGGCGTTTATTCGCTTATCCGTTCGCTTTTTCAGAGCATCGTGAATTTTTTTCTTATTCTCATCATTGTTTTTTATCTGGTGATTGAAAAGGATGCAATCAATAAATTGTTTAAGGTAATTGCCCCGGTCCAATATCATAATTATTTGATTAATTTATTTCATGATATTCAAAAAAAGATTACGGCTTGGGCGGCCGGACAACTGATTTTGGGTTTGCTTGTTGGTCTTCTTTCTTTTGTTGGTTTAATTATTCTTCTGCCGCGCTACGCTTTAGTTTTGGCTTTAGTGGCGGCAATTACCGAATTTATCCCGTATCTTGGCCCGGTTTTAGGGGCGATTCCGGCAGTTTTTTTGGGTTTTACGGTGCCATCTTTTTCTTTAAGCCGCGGGATAATCATTCTGCTTTTTTATGTGGTAGTTCAGCAAGTGGAAGAAAAATTTTTGGTGCCGAAAGTAATGCAGAAAAAAGTCGGTCTTAATCCCGTTGTAATTATTATTGTGATGTTGATTGGTTTTCGCCTAGCTGGTATAATTGGATTAATTCTAGCCATTCCGGTTTCAACTGCCATCGGGGTGATTATCCAAGATTTTGTCAAAAAGTCAGAATTGCCAAAGATTAAAGCCCGGCTTGATCAGGAAAGCAATGATGTTGTCTGATTGAGTCGGTATGTATTTTTTATATTAATAAATAATTATCTCTAATCAATCAGGAGTCCAAAAAACTCTGTTGAAAAAGGAGGTTTTATGGCTTATCCGATGCCAATTAAGTCTTCCAATCCGATTCGGCCCGCAACCAGCATGCCAGGTTCAGTTGGCGGGGGTGATCAAAAAAGAACCAATAATGATGGCTCTTGGGTTAAAGGATTAGTTACTTTAATTGTTGTCTTAGCGATTATCGGCGGCGGTCTTTATCTAATTGCCGACTATACCGGTGTCATCAATCTTGATTTCCTGCCTTTACCGGGGAAAATGGTTGTGGCTAATGACTGGCAGGCGGTCTTTTTGACCAACGGCCAAGTTTATTTTGGCAAAATTGCCGATTTAAACAAAGATTATGTTATATTGAAAGATATTTATTATCTTCAAGTAATTGCTTCGTCAAACACTATCGCCCAGCCTTCAGATGTTCAGACTCAACCCGAGCAAAGGCTGACCTTGATTAAATTAGGCAATGAAATCCATGGGCCGAAAGATGAAATGATAATCAATCGCGAGCACGTCATTATCATTGAGGGCTTAAAAAATGATTCACGGGTGGTGCAGGCAATTAATGACTATTTGAACAATAAAACTCCTAATACCAATACTAATACCAACGCCAATCAATAGTTCAAGCTCCTCAAGGAATTGATTGGTAAATTTTAGACAAAATTGCCCTGGCTATTGCTTGAGGGCAATTTTGCTTAATCATGGGATTTTTAGTATAATGAAGGTAAATTAAAGGTTTAATTTTTTCAAAATGGCCAAAAAAATCGTCTTTTATTCATTAATGATTCTAGGATTTTTTATTTTACCGGTGGATGGACTTTGGGCGAGAATGGAAAGCACCAATTACGTTATTTGGGCCGATGTTTTCAGCTCGGGCGGCAGCGAAGACAGCAGTTCGGCTAATTACGGTATCCAGGATACGATTGGTGAATCAGTGATTTTATCAGCCACGGCCACAGCGGCAACTTATGGAATTAAAGCGGGTTTTCGCGAGATGTATTATGATCAATACTTAACTTTTTCAATTGCTGATCCGGCCATTGAATTGGGTGAATTAGCCGTTTCGGCTACTGGTAAGGATAGTAATACCATGGTTGTTAATACTAATGCGGCTTTAGGTTTCACCATTACGGTTGCCGGATCGACTTTAACCAGCGGGGCTAACAACATCAATGCCATGGCTGCTGCCGCGGCTTCTGGTATTGGAACCGAACAGTTTGGCATTAATTTAGTGGCTAATACCAGTCCAAGCATCGGCGCTGATCCCAGCGGTACCGCGCCGATTGGTTCGGCGGCCACAGGCTATGGCACGACCAATCAGTTTAAATTTCTCTCCGGCGATACGGTTGCTTCGGCGGCCAGTCCTATCAACCAAACGACTTTTACGGTTTCTTATATTGCCAATATTGCTTCTGATACTACAAGTGGTACCTATACCACTACTTTGACTTATTCGGCCGCGGCTAATTTTTAAGTTATGCCAATGCTCGTATCTCATTTGAATCTTTGGCCCAACATTTCAATGGTAAAAAAAATTTTTTTTATTTTTTTATTTTTTTATTTTTTTATTTTTTTATTCGGCAGTCCGGCGAAAGCCACAACGGTTGTTTCGCCTTTGCTGGAATTAGAAGTTGAGCCGGGTCAGACCCAGCCGGCAGTAGTTAAAATATATAATGAAACCGACCAAAATCTGTTTTTGGTTCCCAGCGTTGAAAAATTTAAGGCGGGCAACGAGACTGGCCAGCCGGTTTATTTACCCCCGGAAAAAAATGACGAATTCTTGAATTGGTTCAAGCTTAGCCAAGATTCAATTCTTTTAAAACCAAAACAAGCCGCCATCGTTCCTTTTACCGTGGTTGTACCGCCCGAAGCGATTCCGGGAGGCTATTATGCGGTGATTTTTTGGGAGAATCAGCCTGAACCGACTCAAGGTAAGTCAGCAGTAAACATTAAAAGCAAAGTCGGTACCTTAATTTTTTTGAAGGTTAAAGGTGAATTAGTGGAACAGGGAGAGCTGTTAGAATTTAAAACTCAATCAGAAAATAATTATTTTTGGCACTTGCCAATTAATTTTGTTGTTCGATTCAATAATTCCGGTAATATTCATCTGCAGCCAACTGGGACAATTGAGCTGAAAAATTGGCTGGGCCAAAAAGAAATCCTGCCTGTAAACAAGGAATTGCGTAATATTTTGCCGCAAAGTATCAGAAGATTTGAAATTATCTGGGGCCAGGCGGCTGGGTCCCAGAATATCATTTGGCAGTTTTGGGAAAATCTCAAAGCGGAACTGAATCATTTTGCCTTTGGCCGGTATACCGCAAGCCTGAATTTAACTTATGGCTCAACTAATCAGCAAGTAATAACCCAAGAATTGAGTTTTTATCTTATTCCCGTTTCTTCAATTATTACTTTGATTATCATAATTTTTGTTTTAATCGTTTTGATTAGGATTAACTTCTGGGTGAAAAGACTAAAACGGGAAACAAAAAAATCACCAAATGAAAAAAGAGAGTAAAAAATTTATTTTGCTGGGTTTTAGCTTAACCTTTAGTTTAGGGTTATTTTTATTTTTTTTCTTTTTAGGCGGTGTTGATGCCGCTAATGTTAACGTCAATGCCGTTGTGCCCGTGTCTACTACCTGCGGCAATGGAATAAAAGAAGGTTTGGAAGTTTGTGATGACGGTAATAATACTGACTGTGACGGTTGCAAAGGGGATTGCAGCCGGGCGGATAAAGTCTGCGGTGACGGCATTAAGGAATGCGGCGAGGCCTGCGAATCGGCCGCTGATTGTTCCGGCGGCGGTAGCTGTAATCTTTGTATTTGCGGCGTGCCGTGTTTTTTGGCCGGAACCGAAATTTCCCTGGTCGGTGGTTTAAGTTTGCCGATTGAAAAAATAAAAATTGGTGATTTAGTCATTTCCTATAATGAAGAAACCAAGGGACTGGAACCGTCAGCGGTTCTAAAGACTTTTAAGCATCAGGCCAGCCGATACTTGTTCATTAATCAGGAAATCAAGGTCACTTTTGACCATCCGCTTTATATTAATGACCAATGGCTTGCGGCCGGCCAGATAAAAATTGGCGATAAGCTTTTGCAAGAAGACGGCCAAGCGATTATTGTTTCAGCCATTGAGACAAAAACCGGTGATTTTTCAGTCTATAATCTGGAGGTTAATCAAAACCATAATTATTTCGCTCAAGGCTACTTGGCCCATAATAAGGGAGGCTGTATTCCTGATTGTGCCCTTCGACAATGCGGGCCATCCAATTGCCCGGGTATAAGTTGCGGCAGTTGTCCGGCGGGACAAAATTGTGTTGGTAATCAATGTGTTTCTTCATGCGGCAATGGGGTCATTGATGCCGGCGAAGAATGTGATGACGGCAATACTGTTTCTGGTGATGGCTGTTCCGCTGCTTGCGAGTTAGAGGTTGGCTGCGGCAACGGCATTTTGGATCCGGGCGAGGAATGCGATGACAATAACATCATCTCCGGCGATTGCTGTTCGGCCGTTTGTAAAATCGAATTATTAATCAGGAATGTTACGGTTTCTGGCATTACCGCTGATTCCGCTACTTTGGGTTGGCAAACTTATAGCTGGCAGAATAATTCTTGCCAGCTGGCCAATACTACTTCGGTTTTGGATTGGGGCAGAAATATCCCGCCGATGGAAGGGACTGTTAGCCTAGTTGGTTCTAATTTCAGCCATTCAATTAGCGGATTAGTTGTCAATACGGTTTATCATTTTTTAATTACGGCTACAACCGGTAGCCTTCAGGCGATTCAGAGCGGTAGTTTTAAAACTATTCAGCCGGCGGAAATTTGTGACAATAATATTGATGATGATAATGACGGCTTAATTGATACTTTGGATCCCGATTGTCCTTGCGAGGCGGTGTATGATTGCAGCGATTGGCTGCCAGCCATTTGTCCGGAAAGCGGCATTCAAACCAGAATTTGCGAATGGACTAACCAAGCCAGCTGCTGGAATTCCCAGCCGGCCCCAGAAACCAGCCGGACTTGCTTGCCGGGTGAATGCCAATTAGCTTGCGGTTCTTGCCAGTCTTTGAATACGGAATCATGCCAGTGCGAAGCAATCTCACCTTGTTGCGGCAATGGCCTTTGCGAACCCTGGGCAGTCCCGCCAGAAAACTATGAAAGTTGCCCGGTGGATTGTCCTTTGGAATGCCTGCCTGATTGGCAGTGCACGGCATGGGGAGAATGCATTAACGGCATTCAGACCCGCCAATGTTATGACCAGAATGCCTGCGGCACCAATTTGGGCCGGCCGGATGAAATTATGGGTTGCACCAATGAGTGCACCATCAGCTGCCCGGGGGTTTGCCACCAACTTGATATTGAGCAATGCATCTGTGAAGAATTTATCCCTTGTTGCGGCAACTTAATTTGTGAATCGGGTGAAAATCACCAAACTTGTCCAATAGACTGCGTCGAGGTCTGCATTCCCAATTGGATGCCGACTGGCTGGAGTGAATGCATTAATAACCAGCAGACCCGAAGCTACCAGGATCTTAATAATTGTCCTTACACTTTATTGCCGCCGCCGGATGTAAGGGCTTGTTCATCAGATTGCCAAATCCCTTGCGGTCTTTGTCAAAAGCTGGATTTGCCAACTTGCCGTTGCTTGCCGGTTTCACCATGTTGCGGCGACAGGATCTGTGAAATCAGTCAGGGTGAAAATGTCAATATTTGCGCCGCTGATTGCGGATTGCCGTCAGATCTTGAAATAACTTTAACCCAATGTTTGGACGGTTCAGACAATGATAATGACGGTTCAATTGATTACCCGGCTGACCCGGATTGTTCGTCTCCTTATGATGACAGTGAATTGGGTTTGTTAAAATTCTTGCAAAATATTATCAATCATCCTCAAGTTCAAAGATCTAATAAAATTTTAGCTCCGGCCTTAGCCACCTTGGTAGTAATCAATGCCTTTACCACTTTTTCTTTTTTCAACTTCCTGTCTTATCTCCAGTATTTATTCACTCAGCCATTACTTCTTTTGTTTAGGCGTAAACGCAAAAAATGGGGAGTGGTTTACAATTCACTGTCCAAGCAGCCAGTTGATTTAGCGATTGTCCGTTTATACCGAAGAGAAAATAATCGGCTGATGCAATCGCGAGTTACCGATAAGCTCGGCCGTTACAATTTTTTGGTCTCTGCCGGCCGCTATTATTTAACCGTGACCAAGCCCGAGTTTGTTTTTCCTACGGTATTTTTATTCAATGTTAAAGAAGACGTTAAATATTTAGACTTATATCACGGCGAAACCATTGAAGTCAAAGAAGATAATTTTAATATCACTTATAATATTCCCATTGATCCAATTGAAGAAAGAAGACCGGTAGCTAAAATTATTTTTCAGTATTATTTACGGAGATTACAAAAAGTTGTGGCTTTTTTGGCTGTGCCTTTAGCTGCTATTTCGGCGCTGATCAGTCCGGGCATTTTAACCTTTACGATTTTAGTAATTCATTGTTTGCTCTTTCTTTTATTCTACCGCCTAAGTTATCAGCGGCCGCCGCAAAGCTGGGGCAAAGTGTTTGATAAGCTAAGCCGCAAACCTTTGGTTTTGGCGCTCACCCGGATTTATGATAAACGGTATAATAAGCTTCTTGAGACTCATTTAACCGATGCCCGGGGCCGCTATTCATTTTTAGTCAATAATAATATTTATTATTTAACGGCGGAAAAAATCGGTTACCGCCAATTTAAAAGTAATGATATTGATTTAGTCAGTCAGGACCGGGAAACAATTGTTGATTTTAATATCGGTTTAGAGAGGTCAAAGCCGGAAGAAAAATCATCGGCGGAAACACCGATTCAGCCGGTTGTTACGCCGCCCGCCTCTCAAACAGTGATTCCGGCGCCAGGGGGCAAACCAACTGAACCATTGATACCGCCAACTGAAGTCGGAGTCAGCCAAGATTCCTTACAGAATTTGTTAAAAGCCAAGCAAGCGACCATCGAAGTTAATGAGCCAGCGGCCGATAGAGAGACCAAAACGCCGCCACTGCCAGAAGAAGATAAAGCCACCAAGCCGCTTTTGCCAGAAAAACCGGAATCAGTGGAAAAACCGCCGGCAGAAAAAAGTATCTTTGGTTAGATAAGAAATTAAGAAAATAAAAAAATAAAGCAACGCCAAAGATTTAATTTCTTAATTTGTTATTTTATTAATTTTTTATTCTAATATTTTGCCGGGCATTATGTTTCGTGAAGAAAAACGTCAAGGAATCCATGTTTTGCTTTTTCTATTTGCTTTTCTCCTAAAGTACTTGAGCCGTTTTCAAGCTGTTGGGATTATTTTTTTATTGCTCTTTATTACCCTTTTTCTTGTTCCCAAACTCGGAATAAAAGCCCATCTTTATCGCCAATTTGAAAGAAAATATTGCGAAGGCGCTATTTTTTATTTTCTGACCTTATTAATTTTGGTGCTGATTTTTCCGCCGATGATTGTTGCTGCTTCTTGGGCGATTTTGGCTTTGGGGGACGGGATGGCCACTTTAGTGGGTAAAAATTTTCGGGCCAAAGAATTGATGTGGAATAAAAACAAAACTTATGCCGGAAGTTTGGCTTTTGTATTTTTTGGCACTTTGGGCGCTTTGGTTTTGTTAAAATGGATGTTGCCCGACCTTAGCCTAATGG
>Ga0265297_10000660_pt1 | contig 97077 bp, 84 predicted proteins | sample Munlanlwell13791_FD_192502 | JGI IMG/M metagenome (GOLD analysis project Ga0265297, IMG submission 192502) | Leachate microbial communities from a municipal landfill in Southern Ontario, Canada - Leachate well 137-91 | ecosystem: Engineered > Solid waste > Landfill > Unclassified | place...
CACGCAGCGGCGTGCCCGTACTATTATTTTCAAATGAAATATATTGAAGCAAATAAGCCGTTTGCTGGGTTTCAATTTGGCTCTGGTCGATGTCGTTTTTATCAAAAAGCGAGTCAATGCTCACAGTAGCTAAAGCGTATTCATTGCCTAAATCGGGATTGGTGCCGATTTGAATGATTTGTTTAAGACCATCCAAAGTCAGATCGGGGTAGGTGTCGACAATTTTTTGGTAATCAATTTCGGGTTCGATTTCCCGCAGGAAGGCGTCGTGTCCGCCGGTGTAAGATGAGGGATTTTGCAGATAATTGTAGATGGTGGTGGCGGTATCCGTAGGGGTACGCTGCTGCGTGTCTGGCGTTGTGTCCACATTTTGATCGTCAGTCAATAATAATAATCGATCAATATCATTAACAGTTAATTGTTGCAAAGTTTCGAAAAGCCGGGGTGATTGGTTCTGACGGATGGTGTTGTGAATATAGTTACTGATTTGTTGGTTGCCGGTAATGTCGGTCAAAATATTGCCGGCCAGTGATTGATAATTGGCCAGGGAGTTATTTTTTTCATAACTGTTTTGATTGGTGGGCAGGCCATTGATTTGATAAAACATGGCTTGACCGAGGCGGTAGCCAAGATTGTCAATGGTGTTTGAGGCCGAAGTGTCGATATCGATAGTGCCGGCCGGCCAACCGAAAAAGTTGGTGATTTCTTCTTGGCCGATATGCGCGAAGGCCAGATCAACGGCCAGGTTGGGATTGGTGTTAATATTGGCGAGCAAATTATTGTAGAGGTAGGGCGGGATGTGTAAGGAAGAATAGGTAATAATGTCATTGGCGATTTGGGGATTGTCTGGGGCCAGTAGGGTGGCGATGAGGGGCAAGATGCTTTGATCTAAGCCCAAGGCGTCGTTGAGATAATTGCCCCCAATGCTACTTAAGGTGGAGTTGTTGTCCAGATTTTGGTTGTTGATATTTTCACTGGTGTGGCTGGGTAGGCCGGTTTGATTAAATAATTGATCAAGTAGGGTCTGACCGATCAGGGAAAATAGTGAGTTGGAATTATTACTGTTGGTTAGATCAAAGTAATTGAAATTATTTTCCAGATTGGTATTGCTGATGTTGCCGATAGTATTGCCAGAGAATTGACCAATCAGAGCCTGGGGGCTAAATTGATTGGGATTGCGGCGGCTGAATAAATTTTGGTGGAGGTTGTTGGTCAAAGCGGTGGCGTAATCGCCGTGTGACCATTGCACTTCAATGGGCATGTATTCATCAACGGCGGTGTCGAGCAGCAGAGGGGTGGTGGGACAACAAAAAATTGGATCGTCGGCACAAGTGGGGCTGCAGGTGAGTAAGCCTTCACAGGTGGCGCAATCCAGGCGGACATTGTATAAGCCGATTTCACTGATATCGATTCCTTTTAATTCGTGGTGGGTGTTGACAATAGAGATGGTGTTTTCGGTTTGATCAGTGGGCAGTTCATCGGTGTTATATGGTGAATCAAGCCCCAGCCAGATTTTAAGGTGGGCTCGGTCCTTGTAAGGCACACCCATATTGTCCAGTTCGTCACGGAGCCATTTATAGGCGTAATTTAGTTGACCTTGGCCGCACTTGTCGGTTTCTCGCGGGCTTTGGTCACACGAGATGGGGTCGGTTTCAATATTATCACCGCAAAGTCGGGTGAAATCCTCGGGGGAGGTGGGTTCTTGGATCCAATCTTGTTTGTATATTTCGTAATCTTCACCCGTCATTTCCAGGACGTGGAAAATATAATTTAATAGATAATAGACGCGGGCGTCAACGGTGATGTTTTTGCCGGCGTATTTTTCATAGTCGCTCTTGGTTTGGGGGAGGATAACAGCTAATTCTTTTTCATCGCTGAACTCTAGGGCCGGTGGGAATATTATTTCTCTAATTTTTGTTTCCTCTTCGATGGAATCGGTAGTGAGGGTGAGTTTATCTTCCAACCGATCAATTTTTTCCTGTTTAGCCTCATCACTGATGTTGTCACTGTTTTCGATAATATTTTTTTTATAATCGGTGGCTAGTTGCATCATTTGTTCCAGACTAGCCGAGCGGGATTGGCGTAGAACCAGGTCGTCCACCATGGCGCGGTTGATTTCGGCGCCTTCCCCGGTTTGGAGAAGAAGATATTCAAAAATGTCATTAAAAAAAGCCAGGTTGCAGACAATGTTTTCCTGAGCGCCATAGTGGCTGGCGAGGTAGTTGTAGTAGTCTATTTCATCATTATTTTTACTGGCGTGGCCGGCATAGTTTTCTACCTGCTGGTAGAGTTGATGGTTGAGGGTTAGTATTTCGATTGTTTCCTGGCTGGTGTCTGTTTTCTCGATCTGGTCGGTGGCCAAAGAGACTAATTCTTGGTCGAGGGATTCGATCTGGCTGGCCCAGTTTTTGAAACTCTCGGAAACGCTACTTTCTGGGGCGTTCTCAATATAGTAAAAAGTTGGTTCGTCGCCGGCTTGGGCAAAGTTTGTTCCCTCAGTTTCCACGCCCCCGGGCCGGCCGGTGGGGGTGGAGACGGGTTCAACCTGGGCCCAGAGCATGGTGGCTTGTTTGGCACTGCTACCGCCGGGACCGAATTCGGCCATCCAGTTGTGAATGCCGTAGAGGCCGGAGCCAATCACGCCACCACCGGCGACGAGTGAGCCGACAATGAGCATTTTGATTATTGTTGGCCCAAGTTGGTCAAAATAAGATGTAATGGGATTATTGGTGGCCGATTGGGTTGGCATTGACGGTTGCTGTTGTAGGGGCGGGTTTGTAACCCGCCCTTCCGCCTGGTTTGTCCCGTACGGGGGGGTTTGATTTGATGATGTGGTGGCGGCGGTCTGGGGGGCACGCGGCAGCGGGGCACGCAGCAGCGTGCCCCTACGGGATGGGGTGTTGTGTGGTTGGGTTTTGGGCGAAACAACCTTGACGGAAGGGCGGGTTACAAACCCGCCCCTACCTGGGGTTTTTTTCGTGTTTTTCTTCTGGCTTTGATAAACAGGTTTTTGGCTAATTTTTGGTTTTTTGGGGGGCAATATTTCTAATTCCTAATTAAATAAAATAATTTATTGCTTTCATCTTGGAAATAAATGTTTTGGTCGTTGGTAAGGAGATGATGGATTTGCGTCAGATATTGATAGTTATCAACAAAGAGGTTGGTGGCTTGTTTGGTATTGATATTGATTTGATAGAGGGCATCGAGGGTGGGGAAATCGGGTTGGCGATAATAATTGGCCGGGATGGCGGTGGGAACAATCGGTACGGCGGCGACAATATTGACATTGTCCAACCAGGTGGTTTTGCTGACCAGAGTATTGATTTCCAGGCTATATTGATTGGTGCCGGATAGGTCGGTGATCCAGAGAGTGGGTTGGTTGTTGTGTTCGGGGTCGAGCTTGGCGAATAAAATATGTTGGCCGTCGGGTGACCAGCTGGCCTCGGCGATGCCGTTGGGAGTGATCTGGATTACTTCTTGGGTCTTGAGGTTGAGCAAATGGGCGGTGGTTTTAATTTCGGTGCCGGTTTCAAAGGGGACGGGTAAAAGCATGATTTGATCAGGATTAGTGGGGGATGGAATAATTTTGGATAAGCCAAGGTTGGTGTTGGCCAAGTTGTATACGCTTTGCCAGGCGGTGCCGTCGAAATGGGCCAGATTGATACTATTATTCAGGACAAAATCGGGGTTACCATAGGCGTCGTTGTTGAAATTGGAATATTCATAAACAATGGTGTCGTTATTGATCCAGTTGGTATTTTTTATATTTTGATCAAGGTAATGATATTGTTTGTTCAGGCGGTCAAAGACCCAGGTGGTGGTGAAGTCGTTGGGAATGGTGGGTTGATAAAAAACGCTGGTGGGGCTTGATTGTCTGGTTTGGGCGGGATCTTCCAAATCAGTTTTGAAATAACCGCCGGAAAAAGTAATATTGTCATTGCGGACTTTGAGGATGGCGCGATTGTGATCGGGTGAAAAAATAATCTCTTCCACGCCGTACCAGGATTTATCTTCCAAAATTTCTTTTTGGTTAGTCTCTAAATCCAGAGCGGTTAGATAGTTGTCGGGTGAATTGATAAAAAATATTTGGTTGGTGGTGGGATTGTAATTGGGAAATTTGATGTAGTTGTCGATCGCCGGCGCAAAAAGTTGGGGCGTCAAATCATAGGTGGCAAAAGTTTCCGCTAAAAATGAATATTGGTATTGGCTGTAGCCGGTTTTGGAAACTTCAATTAGGTAATATTGTCCGGCTTTGACTTTGGTTTGGAATTTGGTATTGGCGGTGGTTTGGGTGATTATTTTTTCGGGTGAATCAGGCGATTTTTCCCGAGTAAATGGTTGAGGTGAACTGGTGATTTGCAGTTGGTAATCGGTTACATTGGGGGAAAGATTAATCGTGCTTTGGCCAAGATAATTCCAAATCGCCAGACCAATGATCAGCGCGATTATGACAATGCAGGCAATAATAATATTGCGACGAGTCAGGTACTGGTCGATTAATTGGTAAATGTCTTTTTGGGGTTGGTTTTCTTTTGGCATGGGAAGATAAATTACAAGATAAATGAATAATTAATGAGTTGTGCTAGTTAATATTTAACCATTGTCCGGTCAATGTCATCCTGGAAAGAAATCCGCCCAGGGCGGAGCTTCTTATCCAGGATCCACTTACCTGGATCCCCAATCCCTAGCGCTCGTCCCTCGCTTAGGGTTGAGGATGACACTCTCGCACTTGATCCTTATTTTTATATTTGGCAGTCGATCATGCGAGCAAAAATACTGTCGTCCCACGGGCCATCGTCAAATTCTTTGACAATAATTTTGCCCTCATAGCCGCTGGCTTCGATGACGGCATTTTGGTAGTTTATTCCATTATAAGATATTTGGCCAACAAAAAGGCCAATATGTTGATAATCGGTATTGGTTGATTGAGTGCCGTAGTATTCGCCACCAAAAACGGCGTCGCCGGGCTTGATTTCATTCAAAATATTATTGGGATGATAGACAGTGATGTCACCGTTGTTTTCAAAACTGGGGATGTAGCTGTGGTAGTAGCGGTCATGGCCGGTGGCATGGTACCAGGCGGAACCGATCAGGCCGGCGGCGTCAAAAGAGGGACTGTCGATAGTGCCGATATTGCTCTCGGAACTGAATTCTTTGCCCAATTGGGCGACGGCAAAATCGCTGGCGGCTTGAGCGGTGTCGGCGCAGGAGTAGGCGCTGCAGTTACTGAGGGGTAAACTGTTGGGGTCGATGGCGGTGCCGTTGTAGCGGACTTCGAAATGGAGGTGGTCGCCATCGGAATTACCGGAGCTATCGATCAGAGCGAGTGGTTGAGTTTTGCTAACATGGGTGCCGACGGATGATATTTGCAGGGTGTTTAATTCCAAGTGAGCATAGATACTGGCATAACCGTTTTGGTGGTCGATGATAATGTGGTTGCCAAAATATCCGCCGCAGCTGTCATTGCGGGAGCCACGGGGGCAACTATTGTAGACTTCGGTGACAATGCCTTCGCTGGTGGCGTAAACTTGTTTTTCGTCACTACTTGCCGGAGCAAAGTCAATTCCATAATGATCATATCCCAGAATTCTTTTGTATTCCGGGTCGAGGAAAGTAGCGGTAATGATAGTGGCATCGGTGGGATGACACCATTGATAACCGGTGGGGCGGGGGGAGAGATAGTTACATTGGGCGGCAATTTGGTCAAAGAAGTAGGTGACGTTGGGGATCCAGTTGGCATTGACACCGGTGGGGTCGTGCTCGGCATCGGGAGTACCATATTTGGTGATAATCACATTCCCGTCGGCATCAGTCGTGGTGCGGACACCACAAGGGGCGTAAGCCAGGCTGCCGACGACGGCCAGTTCACAATTGTTGGGGGAATATTTGGTGGTGTCGCTGGGGACGTAGGTGCCGCCGCTGCCGTTGCCAATGGTCGTGAATGTATTTTGGCCACGGTCCAAGTAGGCTTTTAGAAATTGGGTGTGGTCATGGATCGATATTTCCCAATTGGAAAAATCATAACGGTAGTCCGGCGGGGGGAGGAAGTTCCAATAGTTAAATGTTCCTTTGGTTATTCTGGTTCCGAGAGCTGATTCGGCTTGGGCAATGGCGACAATAAAAGCCGGATTAACATTGCTCTCTTCACCGGCGGTGGCAATGGTTTCGCCTTGGCCATAGAGCCCAGCTTCACCCACTTGCGATTTGATATATTCATCCAGACAGTTGCCCATTTCGGGAAGGGAGATGTTGATAGTGGTACTGGTGGGGAAATTAAGATTGATAGTGGTGGAGGTGGTGCCGGTGGGTTGGTGCTGGCTGAGTCGTTTGTCGTCGCTGATGTTGATGTAGTTCAGGATACTGCCGGCGGTGGGAGCAAAGACGAATAGCCAAGGAATCCCCACCAGGGTGGAGATGATTGTTAGGCCGGCCAGGATGATCCAGAAAAGCGATAATGGTTTGGCGGTGTCGTTCATGAAATAATTAGAAATTAGAAATGAATGGTGTCATCCCCGCCTTGAGCGGGGATCTCATATGTAACGCATTTGTTTCGTCGTTGATGATGAGATCCCCGCTCAAGGCGGGGATGACAAACTACGATGATTTTGTGTAATTTATCATTAAATTAAAAATTGATGTGTAAATACTCTTTACAACTTGATAGGTATTGATTGTCACGGTCAACGCAGTCATTGCGCCAGATATCGTTGCGTTGATTGACGTCAACTAAGCCTTCCTCGTCGCGGGGGTAGATGAGGCGGAAAACGCGGGTGGTTTTGTCAACAATGATATCGATGGTGTCCTGAATAAAATGGTTGAATATCTGGTGTTCAAAAAAGGCGGGGAAAAGGATCGGTTCTTGACCGGCATCGGCGGGCAATAATTCACCATGGTCGTCGCTTTCAATGCCGTAGTAGAATTGGGTGCGTTTATTCAGATAAAAAGAGGAGATGATATCTGCTAAGTGGACAATATTGTCTTGGGCGATTTTCTGGCGGCAGTTGGTGAAAATTTCGTCACCGGTAGTGGTGGGGGCACGCAGCAGCGTGCCCGTACTGTCGGGCAGGATTTGAGTCAGATTATCTAATTGGGGAAGGGAATTGTTATTTAAAGTGGTAGTCAGATTGTGAATCAGATTATTTTGTAATTGATTGTAGGATAAATTACCAATTTGGAGTTGCGCGATTTGATTGTATAGATTGTTACCCAGATCGTTATCGATATTATTGAGGAGATTATTGGTGAGATAGTTCAGGGAAAGGTTATTGATAAATTGGTGAATATTGTCGTTAAATAGGTCGGGATATTGAGTCAGTTGATTGAATTGATTGGTAAGATGGTTGGTTAAATTACTGAATGGCTGGTTTTGAAAACTAGTCATAGAACCAAACTGATTGGTGAAATTGTTGTAGCCGAAAGTTCCGCCCAGATTATGAATGAGTTGACCGGAGCCGATTAAAGCTAAACCGGAGTTGATTGTTGTTGGGGCACGCTGCTGCGTGCCCTTACTAATCATGTTGTTACCAATGTTGGCGATGTCATTAATATAATTGGGACTATAGTTGTGAAAGTTGGCGCTGTTTTGACTGAGTAGGTTAAATATGTTGGCGGGATTTTGGTTGATAGTGGATTGGACGTTATTTAAGGCGGTGGTGTAGGTTTGGCCGGATAGAGCGGAGGTGTTTTGGGCGATGATGCTTTGAGTGTAGCTCTCCATTTGATCAAGACGAGGGGTTTGGACAAAATTGGTGAGAAATTGATCAGCCGTCAGATTGCCTAGGCGGGAGGAATAATTGTTAAAGTATTGTTTGACCTGGTTGATATCCGATAACTGATTATAGTAGGAACCGTTGGCAAATTGCTGGTAAATATTGTCCAGGTTGATGTTGGCGTGGGTACTGGTGATATTGGCAAAGACGTTTTGCCCGCGGACGAAATTGATCATATTTTCCATGCCAAAGTTGAGATCGGGTTTTTGATAACTGTTGATGATGCCGGCAGTATTGATAATATTGGCGACTTGTTCTTCGTTGATGTCCAGGCTGGTAAAATTGGTGGGATCGACCCCGTTGTAGCGATAGGCCAGGGCAATGGAGCCAATATTAGCCAGATTGTTGATGGCGGTATCGTTGTTATTGCCGATAGCGTTAAGAGTTTGAAAAATATATTCAGTTCCGCCCAGGTGAGCCAGAAAATCATTACGATTGGTATAGCCGGCTAGAGGTGAATAGGCCAGAACGAATTTATTGTTCATGGCCGCCAGAAATGGCGCGTCGGTAGGGGCACGCAGCTGCGTGCCCTGATAAACATCAATCACAATCGGTTGATTTTGGGATAATTGAATGACATTGGTCAAAGAGGCCAGGATGGCAAATTGACCGACGTTATTATGATATTGATAATTGGGACGGATGCCCGGGAAAATTATTTCCGGCAGGTCAATTTCCGGGTAAGCGTAATAGGTTTGTCCAGCCGTGACGGTTGTAGGGGCACGCTGCTGCGTGCCCGAATTTTGATTATCAAATTCATCCACTGGCACAAAATTCAGCGAATTAATATCCACCCCAATTGATGACAAAATGTTGTTGACGGTTTCCGGGGTATTTTGTCCCGGATTGGTGGTGTAGTTGGGCAAGATGGTTGAGTCAGTGAAAGCATAGATATCACTGTTTAAATCAACCGCTTGGTTAAAGGTAACTTTGATTGGCTGCGTCAGGTAAAGATAATTATTACTGGTTTCTGCTTGCGCGGTGGCACTCTCGATAATATTGATTAATCGCTCGCGGAAGCTGTCCAATGATTCGCCCCCACCGCTGACTTGATTAAATTGACTGGCAATGTTTGTTAGTGATTGATTAGTATTGGCGGGAGTGAGGTCGGATTGTTGTTCGAGAGCAATATAACTGAGTAAGTAGGGAATTTTGTCGGCGTCGGCTTTGGAAATATTGGCGCCAATTTTTTCCAAGGTGATTTGAGCGGCCAGTGAAGTCAAGGCAAACTCGTTGCCCAGGGTGGGGCTGGTGCCTTGCTCGAGAATATTTTGTAGGGCGTATTCACTTAAATATGGTTGGCTCTCGGCCATGGTGGCCAGGTCGATATTATTTGATATTTCACTAATGAAGGCGCTGTGGCCACTCTGATAGCTATCGGGGTTGGCCAGGTAATCGACAATTTTTTGGGAAGTGGCCTCATCTGTGCCAAATAATTGGGTAATGTTGCTGTTGGTTAGGGGTAGTAAGGATTGGTGTAGAGTGGCTGTAGGGGCACGCAGCAGCGTGCCCGTACTATTTAAAATAGCATTATTAACCGTGTAATTTACACCCTGGTTTTGGGTGGCGGCAGCAATCAGACTGGCGCTTTTGGAAAGATAAGTATTTTTAGGATTATTTTGATCAAATAGATAATTGGTGGGTAGGCCCAGGGTTTGGCTAAAGAGTAAATCACCCAGCCGGTTAGCGACGCCGGTTAATCCATTGCCGGCCAGTTCTGAGGGATCAATCGTGCTATCAGGCCAACCGGTAATTTGGGCGTTTATTTCCTGAATACCGGCGTTGGCCAAAGCCTGGCGGGCAGCTTCGGTTTGATTTTGATTTTGCAAGGCATTAACGAGATTGACATGGATGGTGGGAGATAGATGCAGATTGGGGGTGAAATTAATTAGATTGATGCTGGTAGGGGCACGCAGCGGCGTGCCCGTACTATTATTGCCCATCACCGCCGCGGCAATGGGGGTCTGATAATTATTCGGTAATTCAAAAACTTCATTGACGTAATTAATACCAATATTAGTGGAAAGAGCGGTAGCATCAGGATTATTAAAATTGGTATTGTTGGCACTGTTGTCGGGTAGACCGATTTGATAGAGAAAATAATTTAGAGCTTGAGTGCCAATCATGGTAAAAAATTGCCAGGTGTTGCCATGGCTGAGTTGATAATAATCAAAATTATTGGGATTGATATTTATGCCGAATAGATCATTGATTTCGGGAATGGACAAATTTCCGAACTCGGCGGGTAGACTGTTAGGGGCACGCTGCAGTGTGCCCCTACGGGCGGTGTTGATAATATCGGTGGTTTTTTGGTTGTGCTGCCAGACGACGGGTACGCCCACATATTTATCTTGGGCGCTATCTAATTCAACCGGACAACAGGGCAGGGGATTATCCAGACAGGTGCCGCTACAGGCGGATAGGCCCTGGCAGGCGGCACAATCAATTCGTTCGTTGTAGAGTCCGATTTCAGAAATATCGACGGCTTTGAAGTCGTAGTGAACGTTGTTGACTTGCAATAATTTTTCAGCTTCAGTATAGCTGGTGGGAATTTCATCAGCGTAATATGGAGCATCGAGTCCCAGCCAGATTTTCAAGTGAGCCCGATCTTTATAGGGAACACCAATATTGTCAACATTGCCCGTTAACCATTTTTGAGCATACAGGCGTTGACCGACGCCGCAGAAATTGTTGGCGCCGCAGTAGGATGGGTCATCTTCCAGCTTGACAGTACACATGCTTAAAATGTCGGTGGGGGTGCTGGGGTCTTGGATAAATTGACTGTTTTTGTATATCTCAAAGTCCGGTCCGGTCATTTCTTGCACGTGATAGATGTAACTTAGTAAATAATAAACGCGCGTGTCGACGGTGATATCTTTGGCACCGTATTGGGTGTAGTCATCTTTGGTTTGGGGAAGGAGGATTTTTAATTCGCGCTCATCGAGAAATTCCAGAGCCGGTGGATATTTATTGTCGCGCGGTTTGGTTTCTTCGTCCACGCTGGCCACTATCAGATCGCGGTGTTTTTCCAGTTCGCTGATTTGATTTTGGATGTATTCACTGTCGGCTTGGGGGATGGCATTTAATTTGGTAATTTTGCGTTCGGAAAGATAATCCATCATTGGTTTGAGGTACTCGGCGCGGGAGGTTCGCAGAGTGGCATCGTCCACCATATTACCTTTTATTTCTCCACCTTGGCCGGTTTGAATGAGCAGGTATTCAAATATTTCATTAAATTCCGCCATGCTAATCAAACGGCCGTCTTGGGTTTGGTAGAAATTTTTGAGGTAGTTATAGTAGAGAGCTTCATCATTGTTGGGATTAATTTTATTTTTGTATTCATCTATTTTGGCTAAAATATTAGCGCTTTTTTCCAGCAGGGGTAAACTTTCTTCGCAGGTATCGGCTTTTTTGATTTCGTCCGTAAAAAAGCCAACCAAGTCACGGTCTAAAGCGGCCAGTTCATTGGCCCAACTGATAAATTCATCTGATAAACTGTTGGTGGGAGCATTGTCAATATGGTCATAGGTGGAAAGATCGGCGGTGGAACCGGTATTGGGCAGGGTGACACCGGGAGGAGTGCCGGTCGGGGTATCGACGGCGGTGGTCTGGTTGGCAATGGGGGTGGGTTGTTTGTTGGATGAGCCGCTGGGGCCGGAACTGGAAAACCAGGTGAAAACGCCGAGGAGGAGAAGAACAATGATGATGACAATGATGGCAAAGATGGCCAGTAGTATCCAGGCCAGGTATTCCAAAATGCGGCGGACGGTTTTGTTGGCCAGGATTTTTTTGCCACCTTCATATATGGCAATGGGGATGAGAGCGGTGCCCCCCGTACCAGCGGCGGCGCCGGCTTCGGCACCGGCGACGGCTGCGCCTTCACCGGCGGCGACAGCACCTTCTCCAGCCGCAGCTGCTCCTTTACCGGCGGTACTGGCCACGTCACCAGCGGCTTTACCGGCATCGGCCGCTCCCTTGCCGGCATCGGCCGCGCCTTTGCCCACATCCGGTTTTTCCGGGCCGGCTTTTTGTGCCGGTTGGGGTTTGGGTTCGCCTTCGGCTTTACTTTTTTCATCTTCTTCACCTGGTTTTTTTTCTTGGTCTTCTTCGGGTTTTTTATCTTGATCTTTTTTATTTTTTTCTTTGTCATCTTTTTCTTCCTCTTTATCTGGCTCTTTTTTGGGTTTTTGTTCTTCTTTTTCTTCGCTTTCCGGTTTTTCTTCTTCCCCTTCTTCTGTTTTTCCCTCCTCGGTTTCTGGTGCTGTTTCAGGTTCGGTTTTGGGAACTTGTTCCTCATTGGGTTGGTTAATATCTGGTTGGTTTTGTTCACTGCCCGGAGTGGTTTCGCTCCCTCCACCAGCTTGCTCGCCGCTAGTTCCACCACCCGTTTCCCGGGTGGTTTGGCTTTCACTCATTTCTTTTGATTCTTCAGTTTTTGATTCGTGTTCGGAGGTGAAAATTTTTTCGGTTTTTGCGGACATATTAGGAAAATTCTAAATTTAAAATTATTTTAATAATGGCAGGGTGTAAAGTTTATCACTGGTGTCTTGGAAGTAGATTTGCGTATTGGTGTTGAAGATATTATGGATACCAATAAGATAGCGGAAATTATTGGCAAAAAGATTGGTTTTTTGTTCAGGTTGATTAACGTTAACTATATATATTGTATCGAATGTTTCGGGTTGGGGGTTAGAGTAATAATCTTCAAAAATATTGTCGGGTGAAGTACTGGTTGGGTCAAAACGACTGGTAGGAATAGCAATGGCAATTTTTTCGTTTGTCAGCCAGTGGGTTTTGCAAATGTATGAATAAATATTCAGGCTGGTTATTTCACGACTATCAATATCAATAATATAAAGTAGTGGTTTGTGGTTACTTTGATCCAACTGGGCGTAGATAATTTTATTGCCTTCGGGAGACCAACTGGCATCAATAATATTGTTTTCAGTTATTTGTTCAATGTGGTTAGTTTTGGTGTTTAGTAAATAGATGGCCGTGGAGATGTTTTGTCCGCTCTCGCTGGGGTTAGGCAGCAGCAGGGTTAGATCAGGATTGGTGGGTGAAGGAATAATCTTGGGAGTGAGATAGGCGGTATTGTTTAACGTTTGAATCACTTGCCAGTTAGAGCCGTCGTGATCGGCGATATTCAATGTATTTTCAATACTGAAACCTGGCTGACCGATTTTGCCGGTGATATTTAAATATTCATAAATGATTTGATCGTTATTTAACCAGGCGATATTTTTTATACTTGGGTTAAGATAGGATAATGTCTGATTTTCCAGGTTATAGGTCCAGGTAGTTATGGTTTCGTTGGTGATCTCGGGACGATAAAAGGGGCTGGCTGGGGTAGGTTTTTCGGGATCATCTTCCGGGTGACTGAAGCCACCAGCAAAGGCGGTGATATTGTTTTTTACTTTAATAATAAATTTAGTTTTGTCTGGTGAATAAATGATGTTTTCTACTCCATACCATGAATCTTGGTTAAGTGTGGTAACTTCCTGATTGGTGAGACTTTGGGAGGAAAGTTGATTGGTGATTTGATCGATGTAAATAATTTGTTGTTGATCGTTACTAATAGTTGGCTGGGAAATGTTATTTCCAATGATTGGTTTAATGAGAATTGGGGCGATGGTGATGGTCTGATGAATTGAGGGGTGGACCATTTCCTCGTGGGTGGTGTATCCATCTTTACTGGTGATAATGTAGTAATACAAATTTGGCTCAACTTTAATCGAGAAATTATCAATATTTTCTTTGGTAATCACTTCGTTACGGGTAACGGTAAAACTGTTGTTTTCTGTTGGTGAAGATTCGATGTGAATGGTGACTTCGTCGGTATTCGGTTTAATGATGATGGTGGCTTGGTAGAACCATTGCCAGATAAAAGTGGAGGCGGTAAATAGAATTATGAAGATGGCGGCAATGATTAAATTCCGTTTGGTAAAATATTTTTCAAACAAGGCGTCGTAGATTGTAGTTTGATCGTTTTCCATTGGCTAAATATTATTTAATCCTCGCAAATGCGACGTCCCTCAGCAAATTTTTCAATATGCCAGGAACTAAGATAATTGACCCGGCTTTGGCTGCCACTGCAATCGTAGAAAACACCATCTTCGCCCATGATACCGACGTGAGTGTAGGTGCTGCCGGTGGCATCATAGTAGGTGCGGTGAAAAAGGATAATGTCACCGGGTAGAATGTCATTGATATTATCGATACGTGTGCCCCAGTTTTGTCCGTCAGGGTCACAGGTTTCTTGTTGAGATGGGCAATTGTCAGCAAAATTTGGGGCCCAGTTGGTGTAATAGAAGTCGGGATCGATGCTGGCGCCGCGATTTTTGGCTTCTTCCAGAACTGTACTGGTAAAACCGGCACAGCAGGAGAAGCCAACATTGAGGTACATCCCGGCTTTTTCTTTGGCAACTTGCAAGATAGTTTCGCGGCAGGCGGAACCATCAGTACAGTCGCCGAGTAGAGTTTCGGGATTTTGTGGGACGTCGCCAAACCAGATTTCAAAATGGAGATGGTCGCCGAAACTGAAGCCGGTGTTGTTGATGGTGGCAATCTGGTCGCCTTTGGTGACTTGTTGGCCGGTAGTTGGAAAAGTGCTGTTGGGTGAAAGATGCCAGTATTTTGATACCTGATTGTTGCCATGGTCGATAACAATTTCGTTGCCGGAGCCGTTGTTGCAGGTTTGGTCGCCGTCGGCGCAGTTAGAAACTACTTTGGTGACGGTGCCGGATTTGGTGGCTTTAACGGCGTATTCATCGGTGTTACCAGTAGCCGGAACAATATCAATACCTTCATGGGTATAGATAGTTTCACCGGTGGCCGGATCAGTTTTGTTAAATGAATAATTGGGGTCACGGAAATGACCGGTGGGATTAATGCTTTTTGTATTGGTTGGCCAACACCATTCGGCTTGACCGGGGGTGGGCGGTGCGAGGTAGTTACACATGGCCGCTACTTGGTCAAAGAATTTGGTGACGTTGGGGATCCAGTATTGGTTAACCTTGTGAGGGTCGTGGATAAAATCGGTCGAAGTACCATAGCCAATGCCGTCGGGGGCGTAGCCGCAGGGGCAGTAGGCGGGGGGATCAACCACAGCTTTGTCGCAGTCATTGGGGGCGTATTTTTCAGAAGTTTTGGGGATATAGGTACCTTTGGCGCCATTACCGATTTTAACAATGGTGTTTTGGCCGGCGGAAATGTAGCTGGCCAGGTTGCCGGCGTGTTGATTGATCGAGTCCTCCCAGCTGGCGAAGTCGTAGGGGGGCAAGCGGTTCCAATAGTTGTAGTTACCACTGGTAATATTGGTACCCAGGGCCGATTCGGCTTGGCCAATGGCGACAATAAAGCCCGGATTTACGTCTTGAACTTGGCCGGCGGTAGCAATGTCCACGCCATGCCCATAGAGACCTGTTTCGCCCACTTGTGATTTGATGTATTCATCAATACAATTGCCAATCTCTTCGGTAGAAGGGGCATTTTCCGGATAGGTCAAATCGGCCTCGGCAGTGGAACCGCCGGAACGTAGATTGTCTAGTTTATCCTGATTTTTGATGTTGAGAAAATAAAAAATCGCTCCCAAGGGTAGGAGCATCAGGGCCAAAGACAAGAGCAGCATTAAACATGAACAAATACTACACCAGAGGCACCAGCGTTTTATTTCGTTACTGCTTTCTTGTTTCTCGTCAGCCATTTTTTTATTTGGAACTTTTAATTAATTATTCTCTTGTGTCATCCCCGCCTTGAGCGGGGACCTCATTATTAAGTTTTTGTAAACGCCTTGTTGATGAGATCCCCGATAGCCGGAGCTCCGCCCTGGGCGGATTCCGGTCGGGGATGACATGAAAGATAGTTAATTAGTAAAATTCATTATTTGTAATTCGTAATTTTTTACAAATTCCCGCGCATGGCGATAATTTCCTCCGGGTTGGAGGTGATGAGACGGTGTTCGGTGTAGGAGGCAACGATTTTGATTAGAACGTGGTTGAGGCCGGCAAAGAAAATGCCTTCACCGACATTGGCTTCCAGCAGGGCCATTTTTTCACCGTCGGTCAGGTTAAATGTGCGGCCAATGAGGTCAATCGAGGCGGGGGATTGTTTGAGCAAAATCTGCATGGCCGAGTTGGAGATCATGGCCTTGCCCCACTTGGAGCCCAAAAAGTCCTCCACGTCTTGGGAAATAGTGGTGACGCCCAGGTAGTATTTACGGGAGCGTTTGGCCAGGTTGTGTAAGAAACGGGCGGAGTCTTCATATTGCATCAGGTTCCAGGCTTCGTCGATGACCATGATGCGGCGTTTTAACTGGGTGCGGATTTTGGTCCAGATAAAGTTGGTGATAACGTACATGGCAATCGGGCGGAGTGATTCTTCCAGATCGCGCACGGAGAAGACAATGAAGTTGGCGGACAAGTCAATGTTGGTGGGGTTGTTTAAGAGGCCGGCGTAGGAACCTTCGGTGTATTTTTGCAAGCGCCGCGCCATGGATTCGGCGCCACTCATGTTCTCCAAGACATTGAATAAATCTTGCAATAGGGGCGGGGGATTTTTGTGAGAAGCCGCGTCTTCAGTAATGTCTTTGAGGGCGTAAGCTTCTTTGATGGCTTTGTCCATGACGGCCGATTCTTCCGGAGTGAGTTGCCCGAGCATGATATTCATAATGCCGGAGATGGTGATAATGGCGGTGCGAAGAGCGTTTTCTTCTTCGCCGGCTTGGGTTTCGGGCAGTTCCAGGGGATTGATTTTACGGTCGGAATTGATGGAAATGGGGATATAGGTGCCGCCGACGGCTTCGCAGAGAGTTTGATATTCATTTTCCGGGTCGATGATAATGACGTTGGTACCCAGCATAAGATAGCGTAGGCATTCCAGTTTGACGGTGTAACTTTTACCGGCGCCGGAGGTGGCAAAAATGGTGCAGTTGGGATTGGGCAGGTCAAACCGATCAAAAATAATTAATGATTGATTGTGGCCGTTGAAGCCATAGAAAATACCGTTGTCGCTGGTTAGATCAACCGAGGTGAAAGGAAAAGAAGTGGAAATGGCGTCGGTGTCCAGGTTACGGGTGATGTTTAATTCGTCGTTACCCAGGGGTAGGGTGCTGTTGAAACCGGGTTCTTGTTGGAGAATGGAATTTTTGGTGTAGATGAGAGAGCCGCCCAGGACAGTCTCCAGGTGGTCAATATTGGCTTTGAGTTCTTTTTCACTGTCGGCATAGACGGTGAAATATAGTCCATAGAGAAATAGTTTTTCGCTGCCTTGTTGAATGCGATAACGCAATTCTTCGGCGTCCTGAATGGCGGTTTCCAGTTTGGGATCGGAAACTTCGCCTTTTTCGCGGCCAATGGCGTAGGTGGCCTGCATGCGCCCGACGCGATTGCGCAGGTCTTCCAGGACGGCTTTGGATTCCTGGGGGTAGATATACATGCTGATATCCATGGTGGCGTCGTAGGCAATGATCGGGGAAAGCCAGTTGGTGTTTAAAAAGCGGGGGTAGGTAAAAACAAACAGCGTCTGCACGTAGCTGTCGTTGATGATCAGATAGTTGGGGGTAATGCGAAAGGCGGAGGGAGCGACGATATCTTTGAGAGTGGTCATGCCTTCTTCAAAGACACGTCGGGCTTCGGCCAGCCGTTTTTTTTCTTCTTCCAGCCGTTTCTTTTCTTCCATCGCGGCCACTTGAGCCGGATCAGTTGGCTTTTTTTTGAAAATGTTTATTTTGTCGAAAATGCTCATTGTTTATTTTTTATAATTAAAGGATCAAGTATCAAGGATCAAGTGCCAAGTGACTTGAAACTTGATCCTTGATACTTGAAACTTGATGTTACTCTTCCTCCTGACTAAGGACACTGCCCACGATATCAGACGTGAGTGATTCAATTTTAAATAAACGTTGGTGGCGAGAGGTGAGGGGGTTGAAGTGAGCGTACATGAGTTCGGCAATTTCCTGGGTGGTGAGGGTGACGGCGCGTAGGCCCATGGAGCCAATACCATTGGAAATCAGGCCAATGCGTTCGTTGATTTTTTCTTTGGCTTGCTTGAATTCTTTGGCTTTAACTAATTGTTCATCTTGGCTGGGGAATAATTTTTGCCAAAAACCTTTGGCGGAAACATCGGGTGGATAGTAGGAAACGATGATAAAGAATTTTTTTTCCATGATGTTAGTAACTTGCAAGAGGCGCTGGATGAAGGAAATATATTCACTCATCTGCATGCGTAGCAGATCATTTTCTTGCTTGACTTCCAGGTCTTTGAGCTTGGCAATGTATTCGGATAGATCGAGTTTTTTGGATTGCACCACGATTTGGATGGGGAAGGGGAGGGAATTGAGAAAATTCTGATATTGATAGATAATGGCGTTTTGTTCCTGATCGGACTTCAGGTCAAAATTGATGGCGGAAGTCAGCAGCACACTGCGCAAGCTGCCATCTTTCATGATGACAAATCCATCGCGTATTTCCTGGAAAGGTAAATACTTTTGAGTGGAGCTTTTGGTGGTGTTTTTGGATTTTTTAAGTTTTGGTTTCACAATATTTATTAAAGGATCAAGTTCCAAGGATCAAGTTTCAAGTCATTTGGCACTTGATTCTTGGTACTTGATACTTGTTATATTTGTTTCTGTTTATTTAAAATTTCCTCAATAGCGGCTTTTTTGGCATCTCCCATTTCTTTGAGCATGGTGGTGGTGTCGGTGGTGGCGGGTTTTTGGCGTTTGAACAAGCCGCCGATAATATTACCAATTCCATTACCGGTGGTGGTATCTTTGGGGGTGGGGATTTTGATTTCGGGAACGGCGGCGGTGGGAGTGGATAGAACGGTAGCTTTTTTGACATTGGGTTGGGGACGGGTGGCGGGTTTATCTTGTTCGTGTTCGGTCATTTTTTGCCGGACGTCTTTTTCGGGTTCGATCTGGGTATCGAGGATGAGGGAGAGTTGTTGTAATTGTGATTTGACTTCGCCGGGGTGACGGATAGCTTCTTTTTCCTTGGCTTTATCGGCTTTACTGGTTTGAGAACTGAGTTCAAAAACGGGTGGTGGCTGCTGTTGCCAGAGCATGACTTTGGGGCTGGCCAAAAAGAGTAACAGGTTGGCGATAAATTTGGAAAAGGGCTGTTCGTTGACGGGTACAAAGGCAAAGGCGATGGCGACCAGGGCGACGGGGATGGACAAGGCGTAGAACAAATTGCCGTAACCGAAATATAGATACACCATATATATTATAGCCGAGGCGAACAGTAGGTACAAAAATTGCTCCAAGGTCAGGGGACCAATAATTTGATCTGGCATCTTGATATTTTGGGGGACTTTGTATTGGAGCATTTGTTTTTATTACGAATGACGAATTATGAGGAACTTGTAGGGGCGGGGTTACTTGATAAACATTGCTAGATATGGTTTGAGTTCGTCTAATACGCCTTGTTGAATTAATTTATTGCGAATTTCGATGCCAGATCTTTTATCGTCGATCATTTTTGCTACAACTGGGTTATTTTGTACAAACTCTTTTTTAAATTCTTTTGTAGTTTTTGTGTTATTGTCGAAGAAATATTCGACTCTTTTTTCGTGACTATCGGTTTGAAAATTGGTATTACCATCTACCACCTTAAAATTTTCACCACCTTGATGATCTTTATAAATATTGTTTATGCCGTTGTAGATTATCTGTTCGGTTGAATTGGCTGATCCTCCATGTGGGGGGACAAAATTTCGTTCATTGGTAGTGAAATAATTAGAATTTTGAACAGTATTTTGAACGGATTGTTTGGCTTCCCCCGTTCTTTTGATGGCTTCTTTTATTTGATAATTGACTATGTTGTTGTCTGGACTACTGATAGCGCCATTTTTGTCGGTGCTAATATCTTTCAACAATTCGTTGAGTTTTTCGGCCCCAGCGTTTCTGGCGATATCTTGTGCGTTTTTAATATCGCCACCAGGTCTGATTTCGTCCATGATGGCTCTTAACGCAGCGGCACTTAAGTTTCCATGAGCGACACCAAGACGTTCACTGTTAATTCTGATATTATTTTCAGCATTTGTCTTTATTGTGTTAAATAATTTATTTACGGTAGTAAAATGATTATTAGCGTTTGGTTCGGATTTGTTATAACTTTCGAATGCTTTACTTACTAACTGGTCTCCATTGGGGGGTGGAGTTACTCCGAAATTGCCGGCAGCGGCGTTAGCATTTGAAGTTTTAGCAATATTGACTATATCTGTGTCACTGAGATTTAGGTCTTTGGGATTTTTGGCTACATCGAGTAATGTGCCCTGATTTTCGGGGTTACGTTTGGTTCCTTTGACATTCATATATTCATCAAATTCAATACCATTGGCTGTCATGAGTTGACCAAGAAGTTTTTCACCCAAAGCTTTTCTTTCTGGTTTAGCATCGTTTAATGACATTTGTTTTAGGGCGCCGAACATATTACTCAGGTTTTCTTGAACAGCACCCTCAGTATTTTTGCCATTGATCAAATTGTTGAATCCGGCCGAGTGGTCTTTTTTTGTTTCGTCGAATGCTCGTTTAAACTGATCTTCGTCCCAACTGTTGTACATGACACTTTCCATGGATTTATCTCTTCGTCTGGCAACGTTTTTCATGTCGCCAAGTCTTTCTAACTCGGTCATGTTGTTGTATCGTGTGTCGGTGGCCAAGTTTTTTTCAGCTTGGAGTTTGGCGGCTTCTCTACCGGCTCGCAATTTACCAAGACCACCAAATATACCACGACCACCAAATAATGTTTTTCCTGCCCAGCTTTCAGGCATAGGGGTTCCTAATATTGGAACTTTCTTTGGGAATTTAATACCAGATTCGGCAAGATGTCCGGCTCCTTCCTTGATACCCATTTGTTCCCAACCATATCCGCCGGCTTTTTTTCCTAGGTTAGTAATACCTGTGATAAGTTGTTGGCCGATACCGCCTAGTTGGAAGGGAAGCATGATGGCGGCGATCATGACGGCGACGCCGGCAACATATCTAATGGCGCCATAAATCCAGCTGGTTTCTTGATATCCGCTAACTGGTGCGGCATGAGCAATGTCAAATATATTAATGTGATGTAATAATGAAGAAGTAGTGGGGTAAGTGTATGTTTGGTCGCCGAATAAGGTGGCTAGATATAAGAGGAAGAATACGGCTGGAGCCAAAAATATCCAAGTGAATAATTGTTTTACATACGTTTCTCCAAAAGATCGGGTGGGAGGAAATGAGTAAAAAATAATGGCAATGGGGGCGATGGTGATCAAGATGAAGATAACCATATATCGAGCGAGAAAGACAAGTGAAAGGATAAATAGCAGTATTGTGGGGAGTAGATATAAAATAAGGGCGCCAGTGACGACGGCTAGTATTATTATTCCTCCCCATGGGTTAGCGGCACCAGCGATACCGAGGCCCGCGATAGCCCCTATTGGCCAAAAAAATCCGAACCAATTTGCTAAAGCATCTCCAGTTTTAATAGCATTACCAGTGACAGGGTCAATGGCAAAATCCATACCAGTTGACAGTCTTATTAGTCGGCAAGCTAAACTGCAAGAGGGATCAGATATGTTGTGTAATAATTCGTTGACGAGTAGGTCGGAAAAATCAAGTAGAACGGATATAATTAGGAAACTTAAGTTAGCTAATACGAAGCCAGCGATTAGGGACGGCAGAGTTTTCTTAATTTCGTAGGTATTTATTTCCAGTCTGGTAGCGTTGGCAAAGGCGATGGCGATTAAAAATAGAACGAAAAATATGTTGACGAAATATATAGAATATTGCCAGCCAGTTTGAAATGAGGTTATGCTGGTGTCGATGTGTGAGGTCCCATCTAATAATCTGATGGCAACGTTTGTTAGCCAATAAAGAATATGAAAAACTAGAGCGGCTAGAGTGAAGATACCGTTGACAAGTGTATCTTGCCACCAACTACCACCGGCTGCGGCTTGATCGGGAAAGTAGTCTTTCATGGTTGGAGTAGCTGAGATTATATGTATGGCTTGGGAAAAAGATGATTGAATTGTCGATAGGTCTAACAAATGTTCCATATTTTATATAAATATTATTTTTATGAAAAAAATTATTTAATTACGCGGTATTGATTGGTGGAACGGTGTTGTATTTGGGGATGGTGGTGGAGACGGGGCGGGGAGTGGAGGTGGCGGTGGTGGCGGAAGATGGGGCGGAGGATGGGGTGGCGTCGAGGCCTTTTTGGACGGTGGTGGAAATGTTTTGGCTAGAAGTAAGTTGAGTGGTGATCTGGTTGAGAGTGGTTAGGGTTTGATAGTTATTGTTGGTTTGCTGGCCTTGTTGGATGAGTTGTTTGAGTTCGGGGCTAGAGGCGGCGTCAATGGCGGCCTTGATGTCGCCATTGCGGACGCTGGTCATGATGCCGCGGACGTTATCGGCGCTAATATTAGGGTTGTTTTTAATAATTTGAGTAGCTTGTTGAGAACCTTTGGATTGAATATCACGGTTGTAGCTGACCAGGTCATTGAGGCTTTGGAGTTTGACACCCTCACCGGTGGTGATATTGGCGGCGCTAATGTTGGAGTCATATTGGTTGCGAACTTCGACGGGGATAGATTGAATGATTTTATTGGTTTCGGCCGGAGTTTTGGCGTCAGCCAGAGCAGCAACGGTGGAGCGGTCGGAAACATAACTGGCGACATTGAATTGAGGGGGAGTGCCACTGGTGAGCTGGTCAACGGCCACGCCCATTTTTTGACTTAATTCGTTGCCTTTCCATTCAATCTTTTGGCCGGTACCAGTGCCGGCGCCACCGCCGCTGCCAGTATTGCCAGCACCTCCGGCACTGCCCGCGGCAAGAGGACTTATTTTATTTTTTGATGCTTGGGTTTTATCTTTTCTCTGGGCTTCCGCGCCAATTTGTTTAGCTTTTTCGCGCCAGGCGTTGAGCCGTTTTTGGTATTCCTGGAAAGATCTGGTGAGAGGGTTATTGCGGTCTTGGTTTTTATTTTGTGGTTCTTCGGTCATTACCTCAGCTTCTTTTTCAGTTTTATTAAATCCAGCGATGAATTTATTTGACTGGGTTTCGGGAGTGTTTTGGTTGGCGAGCGAAGTGCCGCCGCCGGTGGGGCCAATATAGTTGCCTTGTTCATCAATATTTGTTAAAGCGGTGCGGGGGAAAGTTGGGGGAGGAGCGACAGTTCCGGTTGATTGTGGGGGCACGCCCCCGCCAATACCACGGGTCATGGGATTGTTGCCGCCGAGTAGATTGGTGACGGCGCGGAGGGGATTTTGTCCGTAGAGCGGAGCCATCATCAGGTAGCTGGTGATTTGCTGGCCGAAGCTGGAAAGGGATAGGGGGATAAAAATAGCGAATAAAAGGACAAAAATGCCGGACATGTAGCTGACAATTGTTTGGGTAAAATCATTGTCATTGACGTCGACAGTGGGAGAAAAAATGGTCGAGAGACCGAGGATAAAAAATATAATGGGCAGGATAAAATTCCAGGTGAGGAAGTAGTTGAGCCATTTTTCGCCAATGGCTTTGGAGGGGGGAAAGAAAAGTAAGATAATGCCCAGTGGGGCCAGGACGATCAGAATGTACAGGATGATATTGCGGATGATGCTGACAAACGCCAGGACGATAATGGCCAGACAGGGCAAAGAGTAAAAAAAGGCGGCGATAAGTAAATTGATGATCAGTTTCAGTTCAGCCAGTTCGGCTTCGTCGCCGATGTTGTTTACTGCCAATACGATGGTATTTAGATCGGTGGAGCTGAAACGGTCGATAAAAGCATTGAGCATGTTGGTATTGGTACCGCTTAAGTCAATACCGATGGTCGTATTTAGTACTTTGTTGATGATATCTCCGCCGAAGATGGTATTGAGTTCAACAATCATCAAGTCGCCAACATCGAGCAGAGCTTTGCAGAGCAATAGACTAAAGTTGGCAATAATGAAGCCGGCAATCAGGGCAGGCAGAGTTTTTTTGATGGCATAGGTTTCAATGTTCAGGCGCAGGGCGTTGGCCAGAGCAATGGCAATCAGGACAAATATGGCGATAATGTTGACAAAGAAAATGGCGTAACCCCAACCGGTTTCCAGCTGGTTGTTTTCCAGGCTGACGTACTGTGAATTTTCCACCACATTGGCGGCCAGTTTGGAGAAGGTGCCAAGGATACTGAGCCAGCTGATAATTTGTTGGGCAATGGCTTGGGCCAGGGAGGAAATGTGTTCTAAATCTTCGATGTCAAACATCTCAGCAAATCGCAGCAGGATTTTGCTGAGATTGGAATCTTCCGCCAGGTAACCAATGGCATAAAAACTACTGAGTAGGATTGACGACATTATAGAGATGGCTACAATGAATAAATCATAATATTGTACCAAATTTCTTCCCTATCTGTCAAGGTTTATGATTTTTAAATTACCTTATTTTCAATTAAATAGATTATATATTAACAAGCGGGGGGAATAATTACAAATTAATGGGTTGTACTTATTAGTCATTTCCCCTGTCATCCCCGCCTTGAGCGGGGATCTCATATGTAACGCGTTTATTACAGTCTTGATGATGAGATCCCCGCTCAAGGCGGGGATGACATATAAAGAGATTAATTCAGACTACTCATTAATTTGTAATTTTATTTATCAATAAAAACAGTCTCCTGTTTTTAAGGAGACTGTAATGAAAAATATGTGCTTATTTATTACTACCCTCGTCGGATTTCATCAATAATGTAACTTACGATCAGGCTGGCAGAGACGATCAGGATGAGGCCGATGACTGACCAGGTGATGGTACTGATGGCTTTTTTGGATTCTTCTGGATTGCCGGTGGCGGTGATGTATTTGTAGCCACCAATGATGGCAAAAGCGACCGCAATTAGTCCGGACAGTACAGTGGCCACATTGATCAATGTGCCGAGAAAATCATAGATAGTCACATTTTCGTCCAGTGGATTGAGTTTTTTTAATTGATCAGCAAAATTGAGGGCAAGTATTGGCCACGGCGTTTGAGCAAGAAAATCGGCGAGCGAATTTATTGGTGGCAACATGATATAATATTACTTCTTAATTTGGCAGAGGGGCTTCGCGTTACTGATTCTCATCTACAACTGTATCTATTAGTTCTGTTCCGGGCAGAGCATTTTGAACTGTGACAACAATGGCGTAGGCAGCAAAGATAACAACTAGACCAATAACGGCGTTGAGCAAGGTTTTGGTGGCTTTTTTATTTTGTTCTTCATTACCGCCGGCGGTAATGTAGTTGAAACCGCCAATAATGAGGTAGATTACGGCTACCAAACCAGCGGCGCCCAGGATGTAGTTAATAACAGTGAAGGCAAATGTTTCTGCCGTGCCTTTGAAACCCATAAAAGTGCTGGTGGCGGTGGCGGCATTGGCAGCTAGTGTGCAGTAGACCATTGTATAGGCGGTCAAACCAGCGGCGCTGATTTTTTTGGCCAGTTTACTCATAGTTTTTACTCCAAAAAATTATTTAATAATTACAAATTAAAAGGGCCAGGTGCTTGATTGATAGTTAATGGCGTTTTCGATGGAAACTTTGATGGCATAGGCGGCGAAAACGACCAGGAGGCCAATGACGGCGAAGGTGAGGGTTTTGGTGGCTTTTTTGTGGGTTTCTTCGTTGCCGGCGGAGGTAATGTATTGAAACCCGCCGAGGATAATAAAGACAACGGAAACGAGGCCGGCGATACTCAGGGCGTAATTGATGATGGCCATTATCAGGTCGACAGCATTGTCAAAAGGTAGGGGATTGTCGGGGGTAACGACATTAATTTCCGGTGGGGCAGCCAATATTTTTGGTGGATGCCACATGACCAGGCTGGTAAAAATAAAAGACAGGATTGTGTGGTTTATTTTTTTCATGAGGGAAATATTCGCTGGTCAATTATTAATATATTATGAATAATTACAAATTACAAATGGTATAGATGGTGTGTTAATTTCTGTTGTGTCATCCCCGCTCAAGGCGGGGATGACAAAGAAGTTATTGTTCAATTTCTAATACGAGTTTCAGCGTTTCCAAAATGGTAGCGGCGGCGAGGACGATGACAAAGCCAATGATGGCATTGGTGATAGATTTTTGTCCTTCTTTGATTTTTTCTTCGTTACCGCCGGAAGTGATATATTTGTAGCCGCCAAAAATCAGGTAGGCAATCATGATCAGGCCGGCAAAGTAGTAGGCCCAGGTGAAGAGAGCAAAAATTAACTCTTCGACCGAGGCAAAATTACTGAGGGGATTAAGGCGATCGGGGAGGAGACTTCTTAATTGTTGCATGATGTCATCAGCGGCGGTAAAGGTGATTGGTTTGAATATTTGGTTCATTATCGATAATTAATTACAAATTACAAATTTAGTTTGCCATCCTGAATATTAATAATACTTATAGTCATTAATAATTTACCCTATCTAAATCCACCGTGGTGATTTCTTGGAGGAAGGTTTGGACAATGAGGTAGGCGATGATGGCGACTACGAAGCCAATGATGGCCCAAGTCAGGGTGTTTTTGGCGGCGGTGGCTTGTTCTTGATTGCCTTTGCTGTAGATTAGTTTGATGCCTCCCCAAATAATAAATATGACGGCGACCAATCCGGCCAGACCGATCAAGTTACTACCGATATAGATAACAAAACGCAGAATGTCTTCAAATGTGATTTTTTGGGCTTCATGGCCGAAGTCGAAGCCGAATAATTTCAGATTGTCGGCGGCCAAAACTTTTTGGGGGAGGAATGTTATTAACAACCCGATGGTGGAGGTAAATGGTAGGAGTTTTTTGGTGATATTTTTCATAAAATTATTGTCCCACCCCGATCCAGGTTTGGATGGTGCTGATGATAACGACGCCGGAAAGGGCAATGATAAAGCCAATGATGGCGTTGACGAGAGATTTTTTGCCTTGTTCGACTTGTTGTTCGTTGCCCTGGGCGGTGACTAAAAGGTAACCGCTGTAGATAATAAAGCCAATGGCGACAAAGCCGGCCAGGGAAAGCGCGAAGCCGATTATACGCAGAAGAATGGGAGCGAGCATTTCGAATAGATTACCGTCATAGTTAATATCAAGTCCACTGGTAAAATCTTTGATGTAGTCTCGGGCGAATACTTTTTGGGGGAGGGAGGAGATTAGAAGTCCGAGGGTTGATATTAGTTGTAGGGATTTTTTTTGGATAGACGGCATAAATTAAGAATGAAGAATTAGATACTACTGATGTTTGAGAAAAAAGATATTTTATAGTTCTAGACCATGTTCGATAATTTCGTGTCGATCGCGATTATCCGTTTCAACTGTGCTGCTGGTGGGGGCGGGGTTGTTGATGATTTGGGGGGAAATGATGCGGAGGACAGTGTAGGCAAGTACCAATAATGCCAGGGAGACGAGGGCGGAGATGATGGTGCCGCGGCCTTTGTTGATCATGTCGGGATTGCCCTGGGAAATAATCATGGTGTAACCACCGATTACTATCATGATAATCGAAACAGCGGCGATAAGCCAGATGGCATAGATATAAAAATCACTGACATAATCGGCCAGAGAAGTGTAGTTGCTGGTGCTTTCATTGATGGGAGCGCGGACGTCAACGCTACCATCGACGGCCAGCCAAGTTAGACTTTGGTAGAGTAAATTGATCATAATTGTTCTTCTTTGGCCTTGAGCATAATGTCGGAAATATCATTTTGAGCTTTATTGATGGCTTCTTCGGAGGGGATGTTGTTGATGGCCACGTCGTCAATCATTTGCGTAAAAATGGCGTCAACGCGGTTGGCGTCAATTTTATAGAAGGATTTGGCATAGTAGGCTTGTCTGTCGAAGATAATACTGGAGCTTTGGGCGGTGGATTTAAGTGAAGTTGGTTTTTTGGTGCGAGTGGTATATATGCCGTTTTCGGCGGTATATTTGAGGAAATCCCAGGCCCAAGCCGCGTTTTTACTTTGTAAACTAACCGTTTCTCCCCAATAGTTGGCGTAGCTTACCGGGTCGTCAGTGGTAAAAAGTTGGGGCAGGTTGGTGACTTCATAATGGACGTCGGGGTCTTTGAATTTATCAATAATTGGTATTTGATAAGCATAGTTAATAGTCATGGCGCTAAGTCCTTTTTCGAAGGACTCAATTGAACCCAACATGGATGGATTCCAGGTGTAGTTGGTGTTGGCGGGATCGGCAAAACTGGTGTAGAAATCAAGTGAACTTTCACCCGGATAGAAATTTTCGCCGGTGGGAGTCTTGGTGGGTAGAGCAAAGGAAGAGGTGGTGTTGTCCGGTGAAGTCATGACAGTCCCATTTTGTAGCATCAGGGCGTATAAAATATCGGAGGCGCGGTTAATATTGTTGGCGGTGCCCATGGTAATACCGGCCAGATCAACATTGTTGCCTTGTTTAACGGTTAAGGTTTGGGAGTATTCTTCGAGTTGTTCCCAGGTGGCGGGAGGGGAAAAATAATTTTGATCTTTGAGTAACTCTTCATTGTAGAAAAGCGCCAAGGTATCTACATAGAGGGGAATAGCATAGGCTTTTTCCTGAAAAATGAAATCTTCGGCAGCGACCGGGACAAATGTTTCTTGGTATTTATCGACAGTCATGATTTCCTCGGGAATGGGGGAGATGATTTCCCAGTATTTGGGTAGCCAGTCATTATGAATTTGAAAAATGTCCGGTCCTTTGCCGGCGGCCAGGGCTTTAATCAGTTTTTCTTCGTAATTATTGAAATCAACTTTTTTGTACTCAATGTTGATGGTGGTGTTGGACTGTTTATCCCATAATTTACTATAAGCATCAATCGTAGTTTGCAAAGTTTCGCGATCATCAAAAAGCCGCCAGACGGTGAGGTTGACTTCGGTGGGGCAGGGTTTGGTGGGACAGAGTGGATCGGGGGGAGTGGTATTCTCTTGCTCACAACCGGAGAGAGTGGTGGCGGCGAGAAAAATGGTGAGAATTAATAGTTGGGGGAGTTTTTTTAGTTGGTTCATTATATTTTTAACGATTTTAAATATTTAACAAAGTCTTTTCTCAGGTCAGGCCGGTCGAGGGCGAATTCGACGGTGGTTTGGAGGTAGTTGAGGGGGTCACCGGTGGTGTGCCATTTGCCTTTGATGGGAGTGGCGATGTAGGATTTGATTTGATTGTGAATACGCATGGCGTCAGGCAGATGAATTTCATTGTTGATACCCGGTTTGGTTTTAGCCAAGATGGAAAATATTTCCGGCTCCAGAACTAAACGGCCGATGCTGGCCAGGTTGGATGGAGCTTGGGCCGGGTCGGGTTTTTCAATGATGTCTTCGACAAAATAGATATCTTTTTCTTTTTTGCCTTTGATTATTCCATATTTATTAGTTTCATCATGAGGCACGGGGACGACGGCCAGGACGGAGGTTTGGTATTGCTCGTACAGTTCACAAATGTCACCGATGCAAGATTTTTTGGATTGGACGAGATCATCACCATAGAGAACGGCGAACGGTTCGTTGCCCACAAAGGTGCGGGCTTGCAAGACGGCGTGACCGAGACCGAGGATTTCTTTTTGACGGATGTAGTGGATATTGGCTAGTTTTTCGATGCGCTGCAATTCTTTCAATAAACTTTCTTTACCTTTTTGTTTGAGGGTGTAGTTGAGTTCGAAAGACTGGTCAAAATGATCCTCAATGGCTCTTTTACCGCGGCCGGTAATGATCAGAATTTCTTCAATACCGGCGTCAACGATTTCTTCGACAATATATTGAATAACCGGTTTATCGATCACCGGGATCATTTCTTTGGGCATGGCTTTGGTGGCGGGCAGAAAACGAGTGCCAAAACCGGCGGCGGGGATGATGGCTTTTTTTATTTTCATTGGTTAAAGGGTTTTGATTTTCAACGTTTTTGTTTGTACCGACTTGGCTTTGGGTACGCAAATGGTAAGCATGCCGTCTTTGAAAGTGGCGGCGGCATTTTCGGAATCGACGGAGGTGGGGAAGTTAATTTGGCGCGTGAAAGACCCCCAGTAACATTCTTGCAGGTGGTAGATTCGATCGTCCAGATCGGTGTCTTTTTGTCTTTTGCCGCGAATGGCAATAAAATCGTCGTTGAGTTCAATTTCAATATCGTCGGCGACCACGCCGGCGGCGGGAGCGATAATGTAATAGCTATTATTTTTTTCGTACATGTCGACGATCAATTGTCCTTCTTCATCATCGTCTGATTGGTGATTGCTGGTCTGGTCGGATTTGAATTGGCTGGGATTCCAATTGGCGGAAAGTAGTTTTTGTAAGGTTTTTAGCGTACTTGATTTTTCTTCAGTCTGTTTCATATTTGTGCCCTCTAATAAATATGATTGTTGAATTCATCTTTTATTATAATCGACAATGATTAAATTGTTAAATGGATAAATAATATATTACGAATTATGAATTAACGAGTGGTGTTAATTAATAACTTGATCCACCTACATATGTCATCCCCGCCTTGAGCGGGGATCTCATTATCAAGACTGCAATATATACGTTACATATGAGATCCCCGCTCAAGGCGGGGATGACAGATAAAGAGATTAATTCATATAACTCGTTAATTCGTAATTTATTATTTATCCATTTACAAAATCATCAAATATTGATACAATATATAGATTTTACAATAAAACAAAAATATAAATTAGATATGAAAAACAAAAGTATTATGGAAGCTTTTAGCGAAGAATATTCTTCAGGTAAGGGGTGGGCGGCCGAACAGGAGAAGAAATCGTGGTTTTTTGTTTGGTCAGCGCGAATGGCCAGTTTATTGATGGTACTGCTGATACTTTTTTTGGGGATATTTGCTTTCGGTTATGCCGATAATATTGGTCAGGTTAAGGTGGACAGATTGCAGGATACTGATTTTGTGTTGAAAGAAGCCAACGTGCTGTCGACCGACTGGTCGGGTGACGCGGGTGAACAAACTTCAACTTTGACTATTCCAACGGGTCAAAATATTTTTTCCTATGTTTCGGACGCGCGGGAAGCCAAGCGTTCTTTCTGGATGATCGCGGCCAAGTTGTCAGCCAAGATTCCGGCGGGGACAAAGGTGGTGGGAAAAGTTAGAGTTAGTAATGATAGTAGTACTTGGTCGGAGTGGTATGATTTGGATTTGGAGAAGCTATCAAATGAGCAGAACAAAGATGTGACGGAAGTGCCGATTTTATTGGAAAAGAAATCAAAATATGCTCAATATTCACTGGTTTTGTCGAGCGACGATGTTAATTTAACTCCGGAAATATATGATGTTGATTTGGTACTGATTGATCCCGATGATAAATTGGCTTTAGTTAAAAAGGGCTGGAGTAGTCTGATGGCTCGAGTTTCGGGTAGTACGGGAGTTGATGTTATTAGTCGTAGTGAGTGGGGGGCCGATGAATCGATCATGACTTGGGATGATAAAGAATACGCGCCAGTGGAGCAGATTGTGGTTCATCATACCGCTGGTAGTAATAATTCACCTTTGGATCCGGCGGCGGTAGTGCGGGGTATATATTATTTTCACGCGGTGGAGAAAGACTGGGGAGATATTGGTTATAACTATATTATTGATCAAGATGGCAATATTTATGAGGGCCGGGAAGGTGGCTTCGGAGTGGTAGCGGCTCATTCTTCGGGTAACAATTATGGTAGTGTGGGAATTGCGATTATTGGGAACTATAGTGAAGATGCTCCGGCCAGTCAAAGTATGGACGGCTTAATAAATTTAGTCGAATATATTGGGTATCAAGGTGATTTGGATTTAACCACCAAGCATAATTTTGAAGGTAATAATGTACCGGTGGTGGCGGGGCACCGTGATGTTAACCCGACTGAATGTCCAGGCGATGTTTTGTATGCCATGTTGCCGGATGTAGCAATTGCGGCTAGCCAGGGTGAGAATACTTTACCAGCCAAGACTTACCAGGCACAATTGGTACATCAGTCACAAAAAAGTTTAGATTTAAAATCAGGCCAAATACAAAAAGTGGTGGTGACTTACAAAAATTCTGGTTCAGCGGTGTGGTTAAAACAAAGAGGGGAAGTAGAGTTGGTGCCGGTTGATCCATATCCGCGGAGCAGTGGTTTTGCCACTCCGGACTGGGATAGTGTTGAAGTGGTGGGGACAATGAATCAGGTGACGGTGATGTCGGGTAATGAGGCGACATTTGATTTGCCACTCTTCGGGATCGATCAGGCTGGTCAATATGGGGAAAAATTTGCCTTGCTGGGTCCGGATGGTTTGATTAGTGGGACTGAATTTTCAGTGAATATCGATAATCAAAAGAGTAGTGTGGACTCGGGTGAAGATAGCAATATTGATAATCAAAATGACCAAATAATTGATGACGATAACGATAGTGACAATAATACCAATGATATCAATGATTCCGATACTAGCGTCGTCGAAGCTGATTGGTATCATTCGGCTTGGGTGGCGCAAACTGATCATTTGACTTTGTACCCGGGTGAGGAAAAATCTGTTTGGATTGATTTTAAAAATACTGGTAAAACTCCTTGGTATAAAGATAGCGATTATCCAGTTCGTTTAGGGACGGCCAATCCTCAAGACAGAAATAGCGCTTTGGCCGTGGTAGATAGTGGATGGCTCTCGGCTAATCGGATTGAAATGAGTCAATGGAGCGTGGAACCTGGAGAAGTGGCTCGTTTTCGTTTTACCTTGAAGGCGGGCAATAATAGTTCGGGGGTGTATCAGGAATATTTCCGGCCGGTGGTGGAAAATGTAACCTGGATGGAAGACCAGGGGGTGTATATCCAAATTGAAGTGGTGGAGTCGCAATATATGGCTCTGTTTGTGGAACAAAGTGAAAATCCAATCACTTTATCCAGTGGTCGTAAAGCTAGATTGTGGGTGGAATTAAAAAATACCGGTAACGTGGTTTGGACCAAAGATAGTGATACGCCGGTTCGTTTGGCGACTGATCGTGATCCCGATCGAGCCAGCATTTTTTATTCACCCGGGTATTGGATCAGTGATAATCGGGCGGCCAGTATGAAAAAAAATGCGGTGTCGCCGGGTGACAGCGTCCGTTTTGAAGTGGTGGTCACGGCTCCCGATGAGCCGGGTTCGTATCGGGAATATTTTCGACCGGTGGCGGATAATATGCAGTGGATGGATGATTTAGGAATTTATTGGGATATCAATGTGGAGTAAAGAAGTATCAAGTATTAAATACTTAATCCTTGATACTTGAAACTTGATCCTTGGATAATAATTTGTAATTAAATTAATAACAAATGAAAAAGAATATTAAAACAAAAAATAAAGTTATGCGAAAAGATGTCAAAGAAAGTGTGGTGGAGATTATGCGGCAGGAATTGAAAGATATTGATTGTTTGCTGGATGATTATTTTGAAGAGCAGCCCAATGAGATGGGGCAAAAGTGGTTCAGTTTCAATGAATCGAGGGTAATGGGAGCAGATGAAGTGTTGCGGATTAGTGTGTGGGGACTCAATGATGATATTGTCAGGCATAATGATTTTTTTGATTCATATTATACCTGGGTGGGTGATATGGTGGCTGGTTTGGACAAGGCGGGAAAATTACAGTTCAAGCGCGAGAATACTCGTAAGGGTGAGGTAGCCGATGAGATTTTTGAGTTATTCAAAGGCTTTTGTGGGGGCAAGGTGGCGTGCAGTTTTCCGGAAGTAATAGAACTGAAATTGATAATTTAATTTGATTTTTCAGTAATGCTAATTTAAATGAATATGATAATTTAATAAATGGCGCAAGTCGATAAAAACCAGAATAATCAGATTGGTTCGTCAGCGGATAAGATATCCAATGTTGGGCGAAATATGATTAATTTTGCCAAGGGAAAAAAGGAAGTATCGGAAGTAAGTAATTTAGATACCCCGGTGAAAGATGATGGTGACTATGATATTGCGTCGGCGGGGAATAAGGTGGTGCAGAGTGGCCAAATGATGATTGAAAGCGCAGATGTTGGTAAGAAAAAAATCGAATCGGCGTGGGATGAGAATCAATATGTCAATAAATTAGACAATGTTGATTATGATTATCGAAAGCATATATTGACAGATATGCAAGAAAAAGGATCAGTGACGCCTGAGCAATTACAATATTTAAGAGAAAATGATCCGCAGGGGTATAAAGCAGTGACAGGTCTTATCAAATCTCAATCACAAGTTGGAATTACTTCACAAGAGAAAGGGGCGCAGGAGACATATAATGAGGCTTTGACTCAAGCAGAAATAGAAGGTGTGCAAGTGGCAGCGATGGGGGGAGTTGGATATTTGGTGATGAAGGGGATTGAACTTGGGGGTAAGAAAGTAGTAGTGCCAAAGATACTAGAAACAGCCAAAGTGGAAGAGGAAGATTTAGTAAATCCTGCCGGGGGCGAAAGTGTGGAAAATTACTTGCTGGTCAAAGTAGGCAAAGGAGAGAAATTATCAACGGAAGAGATAGAATATATCAAGTCACTGCCTCAGGAACGACAAGAAAGATTGATGGAGGCGATAGGCGGTATACAAAAATCTAATGTTGAAATCAAAGATACGAGACAGACACAAGAGAGTTATTTAGTCGGAACAAAATCAGGTGCTGAATCGGCGGTAGAGACGGCTAGCATGTTGTATAATCCATCAAACAAGCTAGCAGATAAAGTGAGCAAAACTGTCGCGAAAGCGGAAGAAAAGTTGGTAACTAAAGGTGGAAAAATCGGACTAATGTATGAGGCACTGAACAAAGGATTCGTTGGAACGCAGAAAAAAGTTGTAGGATTTTTGACTAAACCGATTAGTAATTTGCTTAAGTCAAATAAAGGAAAAATAAATGATGAGATGGGGGAAGCGGCTATAAAAGTTGATGATGCGTTGACTGATAGCAAGGAGATGGTTAAGGATTTGGAACCTCAGGAGATTAATTATAAATCCGATGATGTAAAGAATAGTGATCCAGTATTGGATGAATTATTGGGAACGGTTGATGAGGAGGTAACAGAAAAGGGTGGAAAAGTGATGGAAGATGTTATGCAATATGATAATTGGTACTATAATCCTAGCACAGGCGCTAAGGAATATTATGATGAATTTGGTAAAATAGTGAAAATCGAGCCGCGTACTTATGGGGAAAAATTCCCGGTGGTGTATAATTCGACAGTTATGATTGATGGAATTGAATATAATGTTCTTAAGGAAAAAGGAAAAGTTATTTTGGACCCAGGCCGCCCCAAGTTAGAGTCTGGGTCAGCGAATTTGCTAAGCATTGATGACTTACAAAGTGGAGAAGTTAAGGGTTATCTAGCAGATATTGATATGATGCCCAAAAAACTGATAGACAATTTAAAAGAAGGTGGGGTTAATGTGGTCATTGGTAATACAGATGTTCCCGGATTGTCTAATAATAGGCTTCTCGAGGGTAAACCCAGGGGGTGGGATCAAGATAATATGTCAGGTGTCAAAGCATGTTATGATCCTGTTAATAAGATAGTATATGCTGGCGAAGGGATGGGTGCTAGTACGAGCCCGGTTTTACATGAATACGGTCATGCAGTAATTGATTTGTTTGATTCGACTGGCAACCCAAAAATTATTGAAGCTCATGAACGTTTATATGATAATCTTGGTGATTATTTAAAACAGGGAGGTCCGGGAGGTGAAGCGGGAGTTGATGAGTTTTTTGCTGAGTCTTTTGCTGATTATATTAAGTTGCCAAAAAAACTTTTTGTAGCAAGATATGATGAACAGTGGCATGGCCAAATGAAAGAAATAATAAAAAATAATTCGCAATAGAGGATAATAAAATGATAATGATTTCAAAAGGTAAAGATAATGAGTTATATGTGCCGATAAGGGTCGAGGGAGGAGGAATGATTGGAGATGGCATGAAGGTGGTACGTCCTGCTGATGAGGATTATGAGATGTATTTTGAGAAATATCAACGTGATCAGAAGCTGGAAGAACAGTTTCAAAAAGAGATTTCAAAATACATGAAGAAAAATATTGGCTAGGTAAAGTTTAGTAATCAGCTAAGTGATTTAGGGGTATTGTGGATTAGTTTTTATATAAAACTGTATTTTTACAGTTTTTATTTTGTTTTAAGCTTACTTTGATAGAATTAATATAGAATAATTTATCAGATTAAAATTTGTAATTCGTCCGCCCGAGGCGGATGCGCCTTGGGCGCATAATTTGTAATTAAAAAGTTGTATGAAAAAGAATATTTTGTTTTTAGCGCTGATATTAACCATGCTAATGTCAAATTTGAATATGGTGCGGGCGGCTGATTATCAGGCGCAGTGGACAGGGCAAAGTGAGTATTTGACCATGACAGAAGGTGAGGAACAGACGGTGTGGGTGGAGTTTAAAAATACCGGTAGTGCCGATTGGCGGCAAACTGGTCAGAACGCGGTGCATTTGGGAACGGCGAAAAATCTAGACCGGGCCAGTTCTTTTTATGATAATACTTCGTGGTTAACCAGTAATCGGATTGAGATGAAGCAATCGGTGATTCATCCCGGTGAAACGGCTCGTTTTGAGTTTAAGATTAAGGCTCCATATAACTCGGGTGTTTATCAAGAATATTTTCGATTGGTAGCGGAGAATGTATCTTGGTTAAATGATGTCGGTTTATATTGGGAATGGCGGGTGATCGGGGCGGCCGGTTATGAGGACATGTGTATGAGTCGGGATAGCGTGGTTCAGTCAAGCGGGTGTGTGGTGCCCGAGCCGTGGATGTATGATTCGACTTGGAATGGTCAAAGTAAATATTTAACTTTGGCTCCGGGCGAGAGTCGAGAAGTGTGGGTGGAATTTGTTAATGATGGGGTAGCGACTTGGTATCAGAACGGTGATTTTGCGGTTCATTTAGGTACCGCCAATCCAATTGATAGAAATAGTAATTTTGTCGATACTGATTGGCTTTCTACCAATCGGTTGGTTTTGGAACAAACCAGCGTTAAGCCGGGCGAGACGGGTCGTTTTTCTTTTACGGTTAAGGCTCCAACTAAAACGGGTGTTTATTATGAATATTTCCGGCCGGTGGTAGAAAATGTATCTTGGTTGCGCGATCAGGGGGTGTATTGGATGTTTGAAGTAGCGAACGCGGCCAATGATGATTCTTCGGATGATGATGCGGTTAGCGATAGTTGGGCGGCTAAGTTGATTGAACAAACTGGAAATCCGACTTTTGTGGTCGGTGAGGAAGCGGAAGAATATTTAACAGTGAAATACAAAAATATTGGCCAAACGACATGGGAAAAAAGTGGCAGTAACGTGGTCCAGTTGGCGACTAGCCAACCCAATGACCGCAATAGCGGTTTTATGACGAGTGATTGGCTCAATAGTCATCGGATTGCAATGCAGGAGAGTAGTGTGGCGCCGGGTGAGTACGCGACTTTTAAATTTCGGGTATCTCCGGGGGAGACAGTAGCTCTGGGGACGCATAATGAACATTTTAATTTGGTGGCCAATGACAATTTCTGGTTTAGCGGGGTGGGGGTGGCCTGGAACATGGTTTTGGCGGGGGTGTCGGATGCGGTGGTAGTGACGGCCGATGGTAATTTTGATGTGAAAGATGGGGTAACGGGCAGTGTTTTGGCCACTTTGAGTTCAGGGCAAAAAGTTAATGTCAAATATGCTGGTGGCAATTATCAAATAACTTGGCCGGGTGGGTCTAAAAGTACTAGTAACTATGTGCGGCTAACGGGTAAAAATGGGGCGATTATGGAGGTAGTTTCATATAACGATATTAAATCATGGAATAGCAGTCTCAATGATAATAAATTTCGGGATACGATTGAGGTGCGTTATTCGACCAATACCAATCAATTGTGGGTGATCAATGAATTACCCTTGGAAGATTATGTGGCGGGAGTGGCGGAGACGGGTAACTCTTCACCGACAGAATTTTTAAAAGCCATGACGATTGCTGAGCGAACTTACGTGATTTATCATCATAACCGTGGGGGACGTCATCCGGAAAATTATGTTGATCTGTACAATAGCGTCAACGGAAATGGTGATGACCAGGTTTATCGCGGCTATGGCTTTGAACAGCGCAATGATGAGGTGACCGAGGCAGCTGCCGATACAGTTGGTAAAGTGGTGACATATAACAATAATGTAGTCGTGACACCCTATTTTTCACATGCCGATGGCCGCACTCGCAGCTACAAAGAGGTGTGGGGTAGTGACGTGGCCTGGTGTGTGTCAGTTGACGATCCTTATACAGCGGGGATGAGTTTGCTTGGTCATGGCGTAGGTATGAGTGCTTTAGGGGCGCAGATGTTTGCGGAAAAAGAGGGCAAAACTTATGACTGGATTTTAAAATATTATTATACTGGTATCGATATCTCCAATTATGATACAGCGAGTGAGAGAATCAGGGTCGGGATTTATCATTTGTAATTCCTAATTTCTAACATGAGATTATTTTCTAAAATTGGCAAAAGGAAACGACGGACGGGGCGGATGAAGCAGAAGTCCAGTTGGTTGGATGGTATTCTTAAGAAAGCCAAACGGACAAATAAACGGGTAATCAAGCGAACGGTGCGAGGGGGGAATGGGCCGGCGGTTAAATCTTTTTTTGACTACCGTACTTTTTTGCGGTCGCGGCTTTTTAATGTTTCATTGATGATAGTGGCTGGCTATATGATATTTTTGACGGGACGGGAGGCTTTGGCCAATTACTATCAGTCAAAACAAATTGCCAAGATTGAAACGGAAAATAAAACTATTGAACAGAAAAATGAGGAATTAAAGTATCTTTTGGAGTATTATAAGACTGAGACCTTTGCGGAATTGGAGGCCAGACGGTATTTGAATTTAAAAAAACCGGGAGAAAGTGTGGCGATTGTTCCAGTTGATATGAATGAGATGCCGGTTGATGAGGGACAACAACCGCCAGAATTAAAAGCGCGACCCAATTATAAGAAGTGGATCGATTTTATTTTTGCCGATATTAGTTCACTGCCGGATAATTAATTACAAATGACAAATGGCAGATTACAAATCACGAATGACGAATTGAATTAGTCATATATCATTTATTTTAATTAATGGCAGCAAAAGTTTGGTCGGTGGTGTTAATATGGATCTATTTAATAATAGTAAGTTTTATGGCTAGCCATATAATTAAAATAAATGATATATGACTAATTCAATTCGTCATTCGTGATTTGTAATCTGCCATTTGTCATTTGTAATTAATTTAAGGAAGGGTGGGAGAGCGGTTTAATCCGCACGCTTGGAAAGCGTGTATGGCCGCAAGGTCATCGAGGGTTCAAATCCCTCCCCTTCCGTTTATATAAAAGGGATGCGAAATTTACACCCCTCTTTCTTAAATCAATATCAAAGGGTGAATCCCTCCCCTTCCGTCTTCGACCGCCATAGCTTGAGCGACGGCGGGTTTTGTTATCATAATAATTGTTTTTTCAGGGGTGAGATTTTTTAGCGTATTCGTAATTCCTATTTTTTTTATGAAAAAGCGTCATTTTCAAAACAAATTAATTGCTGAGTTATTGAGTAATTGTCAAAAGGTTCCGGCTCGCTGTCCGCATTTTTTGGATTGTGGTGGGTGTAGCTATCAGGATTTTACCTATGGTGATCAAATTAAGGTTAAGGAAAAAAAATTAAAGGAACTGTTTGGTGATTTGACGGCTGATACAAATGTATCATTTCAGGGCGGGCAGGAGTATGGTTACCGGACGCGGATGGATTATATTGTTTCCAGTCAGGGATTGGGCCTGCGGCGCAAGCGGCGTTTTGATCAAGTGGTGGATTTACATGAATGTCATCTGATTGATCCGGCGATATTTGGTTTTTTAAGATCAATCTATGAAGAGGGGATAAAGATCGGATTAATACCGTATGATTTGCAGTCAAAAACGGGATTTTGGCGATATCTTTCGGTGCGGGTCAATGAGAAAAATGATTTTATGGTTATAGTCAATACGACCAGTGATGAGAAATTGTATCCCTTGGTGGATGAATTAATTGAAAAAATTACAAATAATATTGTCGGGGCGGGTTTTTCCCGCCTGCAATTGTGTGAGAAAGGGCGGGAGAACCCCGCCCGTACGAAAGTGGGTAATTTAGTTTCAATATATCATCTGATCAATGATGGATTAAATGATGACAATTTTGGTGAGGTGAGGCGGTGGTGGGGGGAAGAATTTTTAAAATTTAAAATTTTAAATCCTGGATCCGTGTCCAGGACAAGCTTTAAATTTAAAATAGGGCCGAATACTTTTTTTCAAAATAGTATAGAATTGTTGAATGGTCTAATAACTAAATTGGTCGGATATATTGATGCCGATGATCAAGTGTTGGATTTGTATTGCGGGGTGGGAACGTTGTCATTGCCGGTGGCCAAAAAAGCGAAGCAAGTTTTGGGGGTGGAATTGATGGCGGAGAGTATTGAGTTGGCGAAGTTAAATGCGATAGATAATGGTATAACCAATGTTGATTTTGTGGTGGGAGAGGTGGAAAAAATAATTACGAATGACGAATTACGAATTAGGAATTATGATGCATTAGTTTTGGATCCGCCACGTAAAGGACTGGAAAAGGCAGCCAGTGAGATAATGGAAATGGATTTACAGAAAATTGTGTATATGTCATGCAATCCACTGACTTTAAAGAAAGATCTGGAGGTTTTAACAAAAAAATATCGATTGGTGGAAGCAAGCTGGTGGGATCTTTACCCGCAGACACCACATGTGGAAGGTTTGTGTTTATTGGTGGGCGATGGTGTCGAACTCTAGTGGTATTATTTGGTAATTGGCTTGTGCAAGTAGTTGGTGACTGTCTTTTTTTTCTGATGTGGTTAAGTGGCGGTGTTCATAGTGAATGATATCAGGTTTAATCAGGGAAAAATCAATTGATTTTATAATTTGATAATCATAGCCCTCTGTGTCGATTTGGAGTAGATTTAGTTGGTCAATATGATGATCTTGGATAAGATTATTGAATGTTTGGCTGGGAACCGTGATCGATTCAATTTCATTGGTATTCATCCGGCCAATATCGCCCCGATCGCGAGCCATAGTGGCAAAGCAGTTTTTCCAGTTTTCGGTGAGAGTATCCTGTTTGGGGCGATATAGTTTGACTGGTTGGTTATGATTGGAAATAGCCAGGTTCAATATTTTTATTTGTGGTGGTTGGTATTTTTTGGTTAATTGAGAGTAGTATTCCGGCTGGGGTTCGATGATTATCCCTGACCAGTGGTATGGTTGAATAAATTGATGGATAGGGTCATCAAAGACACCATCAAAACCACCAATTTGGATAAAAAACATATTTTGGCGGCGGGATGGAGGAAGTTGATTAATAAATTGGGCAAAAGTTTTTACAGGCATATGTAATTATTATAAACCAAATATGAGAGGAAACAGCGATCGATTTTATATCAAAAAAGGATTGGGGGAAGATTTATTATTGATTAATGATTTTGGCTTGATTAAGCAATGGCGGCGGGTATTGCGGTTGAATGAGGGTGACGTGTTGCGGTTGTTTGATGGCAGTGGTTGGGAATATATTTACGAAATAATATTAGCCCATGGTAATGGTAGGGGCACGGTGCCCGTGCCCAAAACCGCGGGGATAAATTTGCAATTAGTCAATAAAAGATATGTCAAAGAGACAAAGAATAAAATAATTTTGGGATTTGGTTTATTGAAAAATCATGAACGAACCGAGTGGATAATCGAGAAATGTACGGAGTTGGGGGTAGATGAATTTCAACCATTAATTACCGAGTATTCGCAAATTAACATCTTTAAAAATCGGACCAGGTTGGAGAAAAAAATTGTTGAAGCCAGTGAGCAGTCCGGCCGGGTACGTTTACCAAAAATGAATGACGAATTACAAATGACGAATTATAAACCAAATGATCAAAATATTAATGTGTGCATGGATGTAGGGGCGACCCTCGCGGTCGCCCAGGGCGGGCGCCAGGCCCGCCCCTACAATAATGGTGGCGCCGGGGTTATCCCGCCCGATTTTACCGGTAATATTTTGTTATTGGTTGGTCCGGAAGGAGGCTGGAGCGAGACAGAAAGAAAATGGTTAAGCGATCAGAAATTTAAATTCTGGTCAATTAATAATAATATTCTCCGGGCCGAGACGGCGGCGGTGGTGGGCGTGGGGATTTTAAAATGTCACCTTTGAGCAAAGGTGACATTTTTCATTTATTTATAATTTATTATGGGGCGTACCAGTCGATGGGATCGACGTTTTGGTAGTGGTCGCTGTCTTCGACAACGATATCGATATAATCGTGGGAGGGGCAACCAATGTCCAAGCCACAAGTGACAAATTCGCTGTAGTAGGCTTTGTAGCTTGAGTCACCCAAGTAGGCATAGATGTTATAGGTGCCGGGTGGGACGACTAACTTGTAGCCGCGGCCGGCGGTGTATTTGGGGTCATCGATTAGATTAATAGTGCAAATATCATTGAAATTACCGGAGGTCTCTTGAGCGCAAACGGTCATGTCGGGAATAACTTCAGAGGGGTAAGAAAGGCTGCCTTCAATGGTGCCCGATGGGTTTGATTCTTCAATTGAATTTTTATCAACACTGGGATCGGTTTGATCGGAATCATCGTTTAATTTTTCCAGTTCTTTTTCGAGTTTCTCCAGTTCATCGGTAAAGGAATTGTCGAGTTGGTTGTTGGTTGTTTCCTGGACTATCTTTTGGCTGACAAAATAACCGCCGGCGATAGCCAGTATCGCGGATAGTATTGCCAAGATAACGGGTATAAGAATACAGGCGCCAATTATCCACCAGATGGTGTTATTTTTGGAAGGAGAAGCTTGATTGGAATTAGGGGTTTGGTTGGCTGACATATTTCTAATTTGTAATTATTTAAGGCTGTGTTTAATAAAATTAACAAAAAGTGGATGGGGGGCAAGGGGGCGGGATTTGTATTCGGGGTGAAATTGAACGCCGACAAAGAAGGGATGAATTTTATTGGATAGTTCGATGGCTTCGACTAGCTCGCCGTCGGGGGAGGTGCCGGCAATAATGAGACCGGCTTTTTCGAGTTGTTTGCGGTATTTATTATTGAATTCGTAGCGGTGGCGGTGTCTTTCACTGACAATGTATTGGTTGGTGGCTGATTTATCAGTTGAATATTTAAGATATGATTCGGCTAGTTTAGTTTTGGGTTGAAGCACGCAGGGATAGGCGCCGAGGCGAATAGTGCCGCCGTACTGATGTTTGGCGAGATATTCTTTTTGACGGGGCATAATGTGAATGACGGGATATTTGGTTTGAGAATTAACTTCTTCGCTGTTGGCTTGGTCGAGCCGGCAAACATGACGGGCAAATTCAATCACGGCCATTTGCATACCGAAACAAAGTCCTAAAAATGGTATTTTTTTCTCCCGCAGGTATCTGATAGCGGCAATTTTGCCTTCCACGCCGCGTGATCCCCAGCCTTGCGGGATGATGACGCCATCAAAATCGGCTAATTTTTTGACGTTGGCGGGATTTTTTTCAAAATCGGCCGAATTAATCCAGGTAAATTCCGGTTGTACCTGGTTGGCCCAGGCGCCGTGTTTGACAGCTTCGATAACTGATATATACGAATCAGATAAGGTAAAGTTGCCAATGTCGAAATATTTCCCTACCATGGCGATTTTGACTGTTTTTTTGATGCCGTCAATTTTCTTGATCAGATTGTGCCAGGTGGAAAATTCATTTTTTTTCGGTTGAAGATTTAGTTTTTTGATAATTTTGTCATCCAGTTGTTGATCTTTGAATATACCGGGAATGCGGTAGATAGTATCGACGTTGGGGTTGGAGATGATGTTTTCGACGTCGATACTGCAGTTGCGAGCCAAGGTGGCGCGGCGCGGTTCGTCCATATAGGTGTCGGCGCGGCCGATGATGAAATCAGGCATGACGCCGGAGCTCATCAGGGTGCGGACGGAGGTTTGAACGGGTTTAGATTTCATTTCGCCCAGGAAAGAAGGGATAGGAAGATAGCCAACATGGACATGAATGACGTCGTTTTTGTGGCGGTATTTCATGATACGGTTGGCTTCAATAAATAATATATTTTGATATTCACCGACGGTGCCACCAATTTCAATGAGTACTACCTCAGCTTTACTAACCCGGCCGGCTTCTTCAAAGCGGCGGATCATTTCCTCGGGGACATGGGGCACAATTTCCACGTCTTCGCCTTCATATTCAAAAGCTCTTTCTTTGCGAATAATTTCTTGATAGACCATGCCATTGGTGAGGTAGTTGGCACGTTTTAGATCGCTGTTTATAAATCTCTCATAGTTGCCAATGTCCTGGTCGCATTCTAGGCCGTCGTCGGTAACAAAAACTTCGCCGTGTTCCTGTGGGCGGATGGTGCCGGCGTCGACGTTCATGTAGGCGTCGCATTTGACGCAAGTAACGCGGATGCCTTTGGATTTTAGTAGTAGAGCAATGGAAGCGGTGGTAATTCCTTTTCCTAAACCCGAAATTACCCCACCGGAGACAAATATGTATTTGGTCATGAAGTGTTTTAATTTGTACAAGATAATATTGTAACGTTAATGAACAAAAGTCGGAAGTGAAATCAATATAATATTAATTTAATCTCGAGGTTATTTTTTATTAATCAGGTATTTGATAATATTGATATGGACTTAATTAATGAGTAGTGTGAATTAATAATATGATCTACTTGGATGAGATCCCCGCCTTGAGCGGGGATGACATCATCAAGTTTATTATAAACGCCTTATTGATGAGATCCCCGATAACCGGAGCGCTCCGCTATGCTCCGCTTCCGGTCGGGGATGACATGAGGGATAGTTAATTAGCACAATTCATTAATTAATGAATAATTAATAATTATTTTTTGTGAACGAAATTGAAGATATAAAAAGTCGGATCGATATTGTCGAATTGGCCAAAGAGTACATGACACTCCGGCCGGCGGGGCGCAATATGAAGGCGATTTGTCCGTTGCATAGCGAGAAGACGCCTTCGCTGATGATTGCCAAAGATAAACAGATCTGGCGGTGTTTTGGTTGTGGCGAAGGCGGCGATATTTTCACCATGGTGCAAAAAATGGAAGGGGTGGATTTTTATGAAGCGCTAAAAATACTGGCTGAAAAGGTGGGAGTGGAGTTAAAAAAAGATCCGGGATTTATTAAATACAAGCAGCAAGAGCAGGTCATGGCCGATATCAACGCGGTGGCGATGGAATTTTATCATCAGGCTTTTTTGCGGAGCAAATCGGGTCAAGTGGCTCGAGATTATATTGCTGGGAGAGGTTTAGACCAGCCGACGGTGGCTAAATTTAAAATTGGTTTCGCGCCTAATCTTTGGGAGGCTTTGACATCATTTTTGGCAAAGAGAAAGTATTCATTGGACCAGATTGTTAAAGTTGGGCTGGGTTCGTATACCAAAAAAAGAACCGTGGTGGACCGGTTTCGGGGGCGGGTGATGTTTCCGATCTGGAATGAGCGAGGGCGGGTGGTGGGGTTTACGGGTCGGGTGTTGGACGAAAAAGATAATCCTAAATATTTGAATACGGCGGCGACCAGTTTGTTTGACAAGAGTCGATTGTGGTATGCCATGAATCTGGCCAAGAATAAAATCCGGGAAAAAAGGGAAGCGATAATTTGTGAGGGGCAAATGGATGTGATCACTTGTCATCAATTTGGCTTTGACTGGGCGGTATGCAGTTCGGGTACGGCCGTCTCCAATTATCAAATGCGGCAAATCAAGCGCTTGGCGGATACAATTTTATTGGCTTTTGATAACGATGAAGCCGGGCGTAAATCAGGTTATCGTTTGACGGAGATGGCTTTGGAAGAGGGATTGATGGTCAAAGTGATTGATATGGGCAAATATAAAGATCCGGACGAGTTTATTCGGGCTGATTTATCTGGTTGGCAGCAGTCAATGACCGGGGCGTTGGGTTTTGTGGAGTATTTTTTGCAGGCTTTTGGCCATAATTTACAGAACGCTAAAGATAAAAGCCAGCTAGCCGATAATATTATTCCTTTGATTTATCGAGTCAAAGATGAAATTGGACGGGGACATTATATTTCGGAGTTGGCGGAACGTTTGAGTGTGGATGAACAGTTTGTGTTGCAGAAATATAATTCTTATCAACCGCGAGCGGCGGCCGGCCAGCAAAAAGAAGCTGGTCCGGTTAAAAAGATAACTTATGAGGAACGGTTGGTGGCGTTGCTGATATTGTTGGCTGATATGTTTGGCGAGGTGAAGTTTGATTTGCAGGACGAAATATTGTCTGATAAAATGATAAAGATAATGCAAGTATTGAAAAAGAATGCTAATCAGAAATTTACCTGGGATTGGTTTCGAGATTTGTCGGGAGAAGATTTGAGTCGATGGCAGCAGCTGGTGATGACGGTGGAAAAGGATTATGACCAGGTTGACAAGGAGATGCTTTTGACAGAGATAGGGATGTTGGCGGATCGGATAAAAGAGGCCAATAAAGATGAACAGAAAGGTAATCTGGAGCAGGCAATTGTTGAGGCCGAATCAAGTGGTGACCGGGAGAAGGTAAAAGACTATATTAGGAGGTTGCAGGACTTGATTATTAACGATAAGTAGGAATATTTTTTAAAAACCTTTGGTATGACAAGGGTTTGTTGTTGTTTGTATAATAATTTTTATGAAAAAAGCGTCTAAAAAAAGTTTGACCAAAAAGTTGAAAAAGAAAAAAAACCAGCCGAAATTGAAAAAAAAGCCGGTAGGCAAGAAAGCTAGATTGAAAGTTAAAACCAAGAAGAAAATAGTTAAAAAAATAGTTAAGAAGAAAATTGTTAAAAAGCCGCCAAAGCCGGTGATAGTTAAGAAAAAGCCTTTGGTGAAGCCAGCCAGTAAAGCAATTACCAAAGTGGAAGAGACGCCGGTCAAAAAAAGATCAAGAGCCAAAAAGAAAGTGGGGTTGTCTAAAGACGAGATTTTGGCCAAGATAACCACGGAAATTTATGGTGACAATGTCGATAAAGTTAGTGAACTGGTGAGCAAAGGGCGGGAGCAGGGATTTATCACGCAGCGGGAAATCATGCAAACCCTGCCGACGATTGAAGATGATATTGAGCTGCTGGATGAATTTTATTCTTTGCTCTCGGAAGCGGGTATTGAAATGATGGAGAGTGAGGAAAAGTTGAAAGATGTGGTGGCGCCCTCGGAAATGGAATTATTACAGTCGGCGGCGGAATATGAGGCGGAAGTGAAGGAAGAAGCTTTGCAGGATGTTTCTCGTGATTCGGTCCGATTATATTTGCGCGAGATTGGTCGGGTAGCTCTGCTGAAACCTCACGAAGAGGTGGAATTGGCTAAACGGATGGAAAAGGGTGACCAATTGGCTAAACAGAAATTGATTGAAGCCAATTTACGTCTGGTGGTCAGTATTGCCAAACGTTATGTGGGGCGGGGGTTGAGTTTACTCGATCTGATCCAAGAAGGTAATACTGGTTTATTACGAGCCGTAGAGAAGTTTGATTACCGTAAAGGGTACAAATTTTCGACCTATGGTACGTGGTGGATCAGACAAGCGATTACGCGGGCGATTGCTGACCAAGCGCGGACCATTCGGATTCCGGTACATATGGTGGAGACGATCAATAAACTAACTCGGGTGCAACGGCATTTGGTACAGGCCTTGGGACGCGAGCCGTTGCCGGAAGAAATCGCGGCCGAGATGGGGATTGAGCTGGACAAGGTCCGCTATGTCCTGAAAATTTCGCAAGAAACTGTTTCATTGGAAGCGCCGGTGGGCGAAGAAGAAGACAGTTATTTGGGTGATTTTTTGGAGGACAAGGTAACTCTATCACCCAAGGATTCGGCGACGGTTCAGTTGTTGAAAGATCATCTGGCTAAGGTTTTGGAATTATTGTCCCCGCGGGAAAAACGTATTTTGGAGATGCGGTTTGGTTTGGTGGACGGGACGACTCGCACTTTGGAAGAGGTGGGGAAGGAGTTTGGGGTGACGCGTGAACGTATCCGTCAAATTGAAGCCAAGGCCTTGATGCGACTGCGCCGCAATCGGGAAAGTCGGCAGTTGCTTGATTATTTGAGATAATTACGAATTAGGAATTAGGAAGGACGAATTGGATTGGTCATACATCATTTTTTTAATTAATGGCAGCGAAGGTTTGGTCGGTGTTGTGTTATGGTGGAACTGTATAATAATAGTTAGTTTTATGGCTAGCCATATAATAAAAAAAATGATGTATGACCAATCCAATTCGTCCTTCCTAATTCGTAATTCGTAATTTTATGTTTGGTTTTTCCAATATTTTTCGTCGGATTAAAAGTAGTAATAAATCAGCCAGATTATTGTATCTGGCTGTTTTAATGTTGTTTTTCTTTTGTTTATTCGATGGTTTGCTAACCAATTTGATGCCACTTTTAATGACTCAAAATGGCATATCGGAAACATTGATGGGGACGATTATTGGTTTTTCAGCGATGTTTGGTCTGTTTTTTGATTTTTGGTTGTGTCGGCTTTTGAAAAATGTGCATTATCGACGAATATATTTGTTGATGTTTTTGATCGCGGCCGTGTTTTTATTGTTGTTGTGGCAAGCAGAAACGGTTACGGTTTTTTTGCTGGGGATGGCTTTGTGGGGTTTATATTATGATTTGTTTAGCATTGCCAATATTGATCTGGTGACCGACACTACTACTAAAAGTGATTATTCATCTGGGTTCGGCTGGCTGCGGGTTTTTGTGGGGTTGGGATATTTGGTGGCGACGGTGGTGGCGGGTTTTTTTATGTCTCAGCGGGTGGGAGCGAGTTTTTTTGTGACAACGGGTATGGTTTGGATTTTGGCCATGATTGTTTGGGTGGTTTTAAATTTGGCTGGCAATGAGCACAAGCCGATTTCCATGGTTGAGAAAAAAATTGGTTTGGGGCGAGAGCTTGGGCTTTGGTCCAGGATCGGCCGGCGAATTTTCCCCGTCTTATTGATTACTTTTTTAATCAATGTGATTGATGCTTTTTTCTGGGTGGTGGGGCCGTTGTTGGTGCATGATTTGCTGCGTGAACACAGTTGGGGGGCGTGGTTTATTACTTTATATTTATTGCCACTTTTGATTACTGGTTGGTTGGTGGGTCGGGTGAGTGCCAGGTTGGGCAAAAAAAAGACGGCGCTGGTGGCTTTGGGGTTGGGTTTTGTGGTGCTCGGTTTATTTGTTTATTTTGATCAGTCAGGGTGGCTGCTGGTGTTAAGTTTCTTATCTTCCTTTTTTATTTCTTTTGCCTGGCCGGCGGTGACGGGGGCCTATGCGGACTATGTTCAGGAAAATCCGGCATTGGCCAGGGAGATTGAGACCTTGCAAGATTCTTTTACCAATCTTGGTTTTGTGGTGGGACCGGTGCTGGCTGGCTGGTTGGCTGAATCCTATGGTCATGTCTGGAGTTTTTCGGTATTGGGTTGGATGGGATTGGTGATGGTGACGGTTTTGTGGCTGGCGATGCCGCGGCGAATTAGTTTGTCATGATGGGGGATAATTTTCGTGACTGATGGTTTGAATTGTCATTTGGTTTGATGTAATATTTGATTTGTAGGAAAATTTAATGACCCGTTATTGCCAAGGCTAAAAACGGGCGCGGTCCGGAGTAGCTCAGCTGGTTAGAGCGACTGACTGTTAATCAGTAGGTCGTGGGTTCGAGTCCCACCTCCGGAGTTTGTAAGAACACTCTTTAGCCTGCAGAAGAAGGTCGAAGGGTGTTTTTAGTTTGTAGATTATGTTTTCGTCTTTCAGTTGTAAGTTCGAAAATACGAATTTGAGTAATTGCCGTTTTTTGTCTATTTCCGAACTTTTGGCAAAAATTTGAGGAGCTTTGGAACAGACATTTAGTAGAAAGGTAACTGATTTTACGAATTTTTCATCAGCCTCAGTATGATCTTTCATAGACTGAGTAATTTCATATTGTCTATTTTTTAAATCTTTGGCTTTTTTGTCATATTCATCTTGAGTAATACTCCTATTAATACAGAGGTCCAAGAGTGTATCAAGAGAGGTTTGAATTTTGGTGTATTCGGTTTGAAGTTCGGTAATACTATTTTTATGGTATTCAATTTTGGCTTGGTGAGTTTGGTTAACTTGATTAATTAGATCGGCGAGGATATCGTCCGGAATAACTAATAAATCGAGTATTTTATTGATTTGTTTTAATAATTGCTTTTCTTCCATTCTTTTGGCTCCGTGTTTGCCTTTTGATTCGGTACATTTGAGATAGATATATTTATTTTTCTTTTTGTCTGATGAGATAGCACATCCACAATCAGCACATTCAATCATTCCTCGACCTAAAACTGAAGCATGGATAGTGGACCATTTGAAGGGTTTTTTGTGATAACCTTGGATAACATCCTGACAGCGATCAAATAATTCTTTAGTAATTAGATTACCGTGATTGTGCGGTGCTATATTTTCTTTAACTTTCATCATTCCGTAATAAAACGGATTGGTAATGACATGGTTTAACCGACTGTGGGATAAATAATTATAGGGAGGTTTGTTGTTGGTAAGACCTTTCTTTTTCATTAAATTTGCTAATCCGCGGATGGAATAACTGCCGGTAGCATATAGGTTGAATATTTCTTGGACCAAATACGCTCTTTGTTTGTCTATAATAATAATTTTTCTTTTTGTGATTGGGTCTTCTTCATTTAGATAACCAATTGGTGCTTTAGTTAGCCATTCGCCACGTTTGATTTTTCCTTCGAATGCGCGTTTGACGTTGTCGCTTATTGCATCGGAATAGTATTTGGCTAGTCCAAGATTCATGGCGAAATGAAATTTTTCAACGGCGGATATATTGGAATTAATAACAAGGTTATCTGAAACAAAGTGCATTTCAATTTTATCCAACATTGTCATCTCGTACAGGTTGGATATTCTTTTATCAAAAACATTTCGGGAAAATCTATCAACTTTATCAAAACAAATTACTAATTTTTCTTTTGATTTTTTGATGTAATCAATCATTTTGTCAAAATCATCTCTTTTGTTTCGATATGCTCCTTCGTCAAAACTGTATTGTTTAACGATGGGGAGGTCTTTTTTTTGACAATATTTAATCATCCGATCAGTTTGAGCTGGTAGGGAATTACCAGCGTCTTTTTGCTCTTCGGTTGATACTCTGGCTAATATTATGGCTTTCATTTGGTAAAAAAGTGATTATTGTTATAAAATTGAAGTAGTGTTTATAATCTAATGTTATCAAATGTTATCATATTTATCAAAAATGAGATAAAAATATTATGGATAAAAAAATAGACAATGATGTGAATCCGGAAATGTCAAAATTACTTACTTTGAAGCAGGCTTGTGAGATATTGCAATGTCATCCCAATACTTTGAGGCAGTGGGATAAAAAGGGCATATTGAAAGCGATAAGAATTGGTATTAAAAAAGCGAGAAGGTATAGGAGAGAGGATATAGAGGAGTTTATTAATAAGAAGTATGATTAATTGTTCGATTTTTTAATACTGGTTTGATATAAATATGTATTAGCTAAAGATGTAATGAATAAAGTATTAGATAACAAAAAATCCAAGGTATCGGATGTATTGCTGGCGGAAATAAAAGATAAAGCCAAATTATCTGTCATTTCAGCATATTTTACTATCTATGCATTTGAAAAACTGAAGAAATCTTTGTCGAAGATTGATTCTTTGCGATTCCTTTTTGTTGAGCCAACTTTCACTAAAGAGCAGGAAGAAACACGGGAATTTTATATCGATAAACTTGATCGTGAGAAACAATTGTCCGGAACTCAGTACGAGATCAAATTGAGAAATGAATTGACTCAGTCAAAAGTGGCCAAAGAGTGTGCTGATTGGATTAGAAGCAAAGTGGATTTTCGATCGTTGAAGAAGTCTGATTTGTCTCGGGCGAGAGCGATTCATGTACAAAATCCGGATTCGGAATTTATAGTACAAGGAACACTTGATTTTACTTCTTCCGGATTGGGTTTTTCCAATTCAAACAAATTGGAGATGAATGTTTATTCTGATGATCAGGATGCGACGCGTGAGATGCTCACTTGGTTTGACGAAATTTGGAATGATGAAATGCTAGTGGAAGATGTAAAAGAGGAGGTACTCAAAAGTATCCAGACGATATATAAAGAAAATACGCCGGAATTCATATATTATGTAACTTTGTATAACTTGTTTAAGGAGTATCTGGATGAATTGACGGAAGAAAATATCATCAAGGTGAAAACCGGAGTTAAGGATTCAATCATCTGGAAGAAGTTATTCAAATTTCAGAAAGATGGTGTAATGGGAGTTATTGATAAGTTGGAGAAGCATAACGGTTGTATTCTGGCAGATAGTGTTGGATTGGGTAAGACCTTTGAAGGATTGGCGGTAATAAAATACTATGAATTGAGAAATTATCGAGTATTGGTCCTTTGTCCGAAGAAGTTACGAGATAACTGGATGATGTATCGGTCAAATGATGTGCGGAATATTTTTGCAGAAGATCGGTTTGGGTATGATATTTTGAATCATACTGATTTGAGTAGGGAAAAAGGAATGTCCGGGGATATTAATCTGGAGACAATTAATTGGGGTAATTATGATTTGGTTTTGATTGATGAGTCACATAATTTCAGAAATAATGATTCCTTAAAAAACAAGAAAACAAGATATAGGAAGTTGATGGATGATATTATCCGGACCGGGGTAAAGACTAAGGTATTGATGTTGTCAGCTACGCCGGTAAATAACAGGATGAATGATTTGAAGAATCAAATTGCTTTTATTACTGAAGGTAATGATGAAGCGTTGTTGGATGAAGGGGTGAAGAATATAGGTAATACTTTTAGGTTGGCGCAATATCAATTCAATAAGTGGTTAGATCGGCCTCTGAATGACAGGGGGCTGGACTCTTTGTTGGCTAGTTTGAATGTTGACTACTTTAAGTTATTAGATGCGTTGACTATAGCTCGATCCCGGAAGCATATCGAAAAATATTATGATTTGTCGGAAGTGGGCCGTTTTCCTGATCGACTTAAGCCGTTGAATATTAAATCAAAGGTGGATTTGAAAGGTGATTTTCCCAGTTTTGAAGATATAAACGATTCGATTAAAAGGTTGTCGATGGCGATATATTCACCTTTGCAGTATGTCAGGTCGGACCGGGTGAAGAAATATCAGAAGAAATATGATCGAGAGGTTAAGGGTGGATCTTATTTTCGGCAGACAGATCGAGAGAAAAATATTGTTAATCTAATGCGGGTAAATATTTTGAAGAGATTAGAAAGCTCGATTTTTTCATATAATCTGACATTGACTAGACTAGCGGGTAAGATAGAAGAAATATTGCAAATGATTGATGATTTTCATGATTCTGGTAGATATAGTTTGGATTTAGATGATGCACCGGAGAGTATTGATGGAGATGATGAACAGTTGGAATCAATGACGGTTGGTAACAAGATTAGTGTAGAGTTGGCCGATATGGATCTGATCCGATGGAAAGATGATTTGCAGTCTGATTTAACCAGATTGAAAGATTTGATAAGTTTTGCGGAGCCAATTAATACAGATTCTGATGCTAAACTGGCAGATTTGAAGAAAATAATTGCTGATAAAATTAGCAATCCGATTAATGATAATAATAAGAAGGTGGTGGTTTTCAGTGCTTTTTCTGATACGGCGGAGTATTTGTATAAATACATTTCCGAATGGTTGGAAAATAAATTTAACCTACATTCAGCTTTGGTAACTGGTGGCACTACTAATAAAACAACTTCTGACGAGATTAAAACTGATTTGAATAGTATTTTGACTAATTTTTCGCCGGTATCAAAAGAAAAGGCAAAAGTTTTTCCGGGAGTGAAAGATGAAATTGATGTTTTGATTGCAACGGATTGCGTATCAGAAGGCCAGAATTTGCAAGATTGTGATTATTTAATAAACTATGACATCCATTGGAATCCGGTGCGGATTATCCAGCGTTTTGGGCGTATTGATCGAATTGGGTCCGTTAATGAAAAAATTCAACTGGTTAATTTTTGGCCGGATATGGAGCTGGATGAATATATTAATTTGGAACAACGGGTCCGAGGGCGGATGATATTACTTAATGCCAGCGCGACGGGTGAAGAGGACATTATCAATGAAACTGATAAAGATGTGATGAATGATATCGAGTATCGTAAGAATCAATTGACCAGATTGCAGGAGGAGGTTTTGGACCTGGAGGATATTTCGGGGAATATTTCGATTACAGATATGACTATGAGTGATTTTAAGATGGATTTGATGGAGTATCTCAAAGATAATCGTGAATTATTGGAAAGATCGGCGCTTGGTATGTATGCGATTGTGTCAAAGGATGAGTCTTTGGAAGATTTGTCGTCGGGGGTGATATTTACCTTGCGACAGGTGGATTTTTCAGAAGCGAAATCTGGAGAGACAAATGCGATTCATCCATATTATATGGTCTATATTGGTGATAATGGAGAGGTAAAATTGACTTATTTGCAGGCCAAGTATGTGCTGGATATATTCAAAAAACTTTGCAATGGTAATAATCTGGTTCATCGAGATTTGGTAGAATTGTTTGATAAAGAGACTCAAGAAGCCAAAGACATGTCAAAATATTCAGATTTATTGAGGCAGTCAATTGAGCATATTATCGGAGAGAAGCAAGAAAAAGGGATTGAAGATATTTTCAGCAGTCTGGGAAAGACAAATATTGCCAAAGATGCCTCGTTGTCGTGGATTGATGATTTTGAGTTGATTTCATTTTTGATTATCAAATAGGATGAAGGAACAAGTAATACAATTGATGGGATTGAGGCGGGACAAGATTTTGCAGGACAAAAAAATTGCCAAGACCAAGTTTTATGAGCTGGATGATTTTGATAACGGAAAGAAAAAGATATTTACAGATGAGATTGTAGATATTACTTTGTTGGCGATTCTCAATGAAGAAACGATCAATATTGCATCTTATAAAGATAATGAAGTGAATTATAGTGAAGTGTATGTTGTCTATGTAGAATTGAAGAAGAATCAAAATATAGGCAAGATTGTTGAGAGTATTCAGAAGAATATTATCAATCCGGTGATTGTGGTGTTTGGTTGGCAGGATCGCATTTGTTTGGCGACAGCGCGTAAAAGATTGAGTTTGAATGAAAAAGGTAAACAGGTAGTGGAAAGTGAGCAGATGACAGATTGGTTGTCTTTGTCGGATCAAACACAGCCGGTGCGGGATTACTTGATGGGACTGGATATTGCCAATTTTTCTTTTCTGAATTTGTATGAGTTTTATCGGGAATATTCTTTGTATGTTTATCAATCGGTTTTGATGCAATTTGAATCCGGTTTTCATTTCCGCAAGCAGTTGGTGATTGATCAGATCAAGCCGGAGATTGAGCTATGTGTGGCAAAAAGTGTTGAGGTCAAACGATTGCAGGATGAAGAGAAAATGGCGATCAATTTTGGGGACCGGATTGCGGTTCATCAGAAGTTGATTGAGGCGCAAAAGGAAGAGGTGGAAGTTAGGGAAAATATTAAGAAAAAATTAATAAATACTTAAGTTGGATTTGATAAAATTATAACTATGAAAAAAATTGACGGTAAAACAAGTGATTTGATTGCAGAAAATATCGAGAAGTTGAAACAACTTTTTCCGGAGATTTGGGAAGAGGGGAAAGTTGATTTGGAAATGTTGAAGAAGTTATTGGGTGAGAAAGTGGAGACGGATCGAGAGCGATATTGTTTTTCTTGGCATGGCAAGTCGGATGCAATCAAGATGGCTTTGAAGCAATCGACGGGGACTTTGAGGCCAAAGAAGGCGGATAGTAAAGATTGGGACAAGACGAATAATCTGTATATTGAGGGTGATAATCTGGAGGTGTTGCGGGTGTTGCAGGATAGTTATCGGGGTAAAGTAAAAATGATATATATCGACCCCCCTTACAACACAGGGAAGGATTTTGTGTATGAGGATAATTTTGCGGATAATATCCAGAATTACAAGGAAAAGGTGGGAGATACGATGAAAGCCAATGCGGATTCGAGTGGGCGAAAGCATACCAATTGGCTCAATATGATGTATCCGAGGTTAAGGTTGGCGAGGAATTTGCTTAAGGATGATGGAGTGATATTTATATCGATTGATGATAATGAGCAGGCGAATTTGAAGAAGGTTTGTGATGAGATTTTTGGGGAGGAGAATTTTATAGAAAATTATATTTGGGAAAGTACTTTTCGTCCGGATAATAGTTCTTCAATTGAACGAAAAAATGCTCAGTATGTTACTAGTTTTGCAAAGGATAAAAATTTAATTAATCAATTAATTGGTGGTCCAAAAAAAACTGAAGGACTTCCTTCATTAACTAAGAATTCAATGAAGGAGGGAATTCTAAATTTTCCGTCTAATACAGTTAAAATATTGTTTAATGATGGTATATATTTAGCGGGTAAGAAGGATTCGGGATACGAGCTTCTTGATAATGTTGAGGTAGTTTCGGGAGTAAATTTGAATTCATTTAGATTAAAAGGTCGTATGATATGGAGTCAAGATTATCTCGAGAATGAATTGAACAATGGTACTGAGATTATTTTTAAAGGAGAAAATTTTGTCCCATATTCAAAAAAATTAGAAGTGGGAATTTTGGCTCCAACAAAGATTATACCTAAAGATTATGTACAGGATGTGCTTGCTGGACGTGCAGAATTAAAATCAATTTTGGGACAATCAATATTTGATTATCCCAAGCCTTTGTCTTTGATTAATTATTTGCTTAGCTTTCTTGAGTGTGAAGAAGAATGTATTGTTTTAGATTTCTTTTCAGGTTCGGCAACGACTGCCCATTCGGTGATGCAGTTGAATGCGGAGGATGGGGGGAATAGGAAGTTTGTTATGGTCCAGTTGCCGGAGGTTACGCAGGAAGATAGTGAGGCGAGGAAGGCGGGGTATAAAAATATTTGTGAGATTGGGAAGGAGAGGATTAGACGGGCGGGGGAGAAGATTGTGAAGGAGTTGAAGGAGAAGCAAGATAAAAAACAGGAAAAATTGATTGAAGGTGGGGAGAAGGTGGTGAATCCGGATGATTTGGATGTTGGGTTCAAGGTGTTTGAGTTGGATGAGACCAATTTTACGAAGTGGGATCCAAATACGCAGGATGTCGAGAAGTCGATGATGGACCAATTGACACCGATCAAAGCAGATCGAGCGGATGAGGATGCGGTTTATGAGATTATGTTGAAATATGGAGTTGATTTGACGATGCCGATTGAGGAGTTGAAATTGGCGGGGAAGAAAGTATTTTCTTTGGCTGGAAATTATTTGTTGCTATGTTTGGAAAAGCAGATTGGTTTGGAGACGGTTGGCGAGATGGCAAAACTGAGTCCGCATCGAGTAGTTTTCTTTGATGATGGATTTGCGGATGATACAGTCAAAGCCAATGCGGAGCAGACTTTGAAGAAGGCGGGGGTTGAGGAGATATTGGTAATCTAAGTTAGTTATAGACTGCACAAACTAAAACTAAAAATAACAAAGAAATTAGGTATTTTTTGATTTCATATCTGTTACAAGACTACACAGACTAAAGTCGACTAAACAATTTATAATGACAAAATTAAAATTACAATTTGATGCCAATCAGGAATTTCAAAAACAAGCTGTGGATGCGATAGTTGATGTTTTTGACGGGCAACCTTTGAAGCAATCAAAGTTTACGGTATCAGTGGCGGATGGTTCGTTGTTTGGTAAAAATACGGAGTTGGGGTATGCCAACAAATTGGATTTGATGCCGGAAGATTTGTTGAAAAATGTGATCAAGATTCAGGACCGGAATCATTTGAAAAGAAGTGAGGGTTTGTTGGATGCGGATTATGGAGTGCCAAACTTTGCGATTGAGATGGAGACGGGGACTGGCAAGACTTATGTATATACGCGGACTATATTGGAATTGAATAATAAATACGGTTTTACCAAGTTTATCGTCGTGGTCCCAAGTGTGGCTATCCGTGAAGGCGTGAATAAATCTTTGGATATTACCAAGGATCATTTTGAAGAGTTGTATCAAGGGCAGAAGTTTAATTATTTTGTATATAATTCAGATCGTTTGACGGAAGTGCGCAATTTTGCGACCAGTGATTCAATCGAAATCATGGTTATCAATATTGATGCATTTCGCAAAGGATTTGAAGAGGACAACAAGAGTAACAAGAATGCGACAAGGATACACAAAGAACAGGATAAGTTGGAAGGACGACGGCCGATTGAATTTATCCGTGATACCAATCCAATTGTGATTATTGATGAGCCACAGTCGGTTGATAATACCGAGAAATCCAAAGAGGCAATCAAGGCGCTCAATCCAATGTGTATCGTGCGGTATTCGGCTACTCATAGAAATACCTATAATTTGATGTATCGACTTGGTCCGATCGAGGCTTATGAAAATAAATTGGTAAAAAAGATTGAGGTGGTAGCGGTGGAAGGAATGGGCAGTGGTCCATATATGAAGCTGGAAAAAGTACAAAAAGCGCCTAATGGATCTTATTCGGCGGATGTGGTTTTGAGCGTGTTGGATAAAAAAGGCGAAGCGAAAATAAAGAGAGTAAAAATCAATACCGGTAAGCGTAAGAGTTTTTTTGATGTGTCCGGACAAAATGAGATATACAAAAATTATGTGGTGACAAATATCAGTATTGAATCCGGAATGGAATATATTGAGTTTGAGACGGGTGATATCTTGAAGCTGAATCAAAATACAGATGATTTGGAAATTAAGCGTACTCAAATCAGGTCCACAATCGAATCACATTTGGAAAAGGAATTGAGATTGTTGGATAAAAATATCAAAGTTTTGTCACTTTTCTTTTTGGATCGAGTAAATAATTATCGGGAATATCTTAATGAAGGTGGATTCAAGAAGGGAAAATACGCGCAGATTTTTGAGGAAGAATATGTGAAGATAATTAAATTGCCAAAATATAATCAACTTTTTGTAACTGAAAAATCCAAACAATATGCTTTGTGTGAGGATGTTGACAAAATTCATGATGGATATTTTGCGCAGGATAAGAAGGGTGTATTCAAAGAATCGCGAGGCGAGGGTTCGAGTCAAGCTGATGAGAGTGCGTATGATTTGATCATGAAAGAAAAAGAGACACTATTGAGTTTTGATACTCCATTGAGATTTATTTTTTCGCATTCAGCTTTGAAAGAAGGTTGGGACAATCCAAATGTGTTTCAGATTTGTACCTTGGTGGAGAGTGCAGACACCATGACCAAAAGGCAGAAGGTGGGGCGGGGTTTGCGGTTGCCGGTCAATCAATCCGGAGAAAGAATATTTGATGACAATATCAATATTTTGACGGTGGTGGCCAATGAGAGTTTTCAGAGTTTTGCTGAGAATTTGCAAAGAGAGATTGAAAAGGATACCAATACCAAATTTGGAGTAGTGGAAGAGCGATTGTTTGAGAATATTTTGTTTGAAAAAGAAGGTAAGGTCGGAGAGTTGGGTTATAAAGAGTCAAAAGAAATTTGTGAGTATTTGAGAGAGCAAGGTCTGGTGGACAAAAATGGTAAAGTGAAGGACGAATTGAGACAAATAGTGGCTCGGGAAGAAAGTGGCGAAGATGCCTTGGTTTTGCCAATGAAGTTTGTACCAATCAAAAAGAAAATAGTGGAACAGATAAAGACAACATTGAAACGATTGCCAATAGTAGATAGCAAAAAGAAAGAAAAGGTATCGATCAATAAGCAGGTGTTTTTGAGTGATGATTTCGTTGAATTGTGGAATAGGATCAAATACAAGACTGTCTATAAGTTGGACTTTAATAGTGCAACATTGATTGAGAATTGTATTCATGAGGTCCGAAAGATGCCGGAAATTAGGTCCAATGCGATCGTGGCGCGCTGGATTGATTTGCAGATTGACAAGAGGGGCGTGACATTCGATGAACCAAAAAAGATTCGTGATTATGTGCGTGAAAAATATGACCAAAAGCAGTTGCCGGATATTTTGCGTTTTATTGCCACTTATACAGGACTTAAAAAAAGATCGATCGCGGATATCTTGCTAAGGTCCCAGACCATAGATGCTTTTTATATCAATCCGCAGGAATATATGGAGCAAGTGATTCAGATAATCAATATTGAGAAAAGAAAGCTGATTGTGGACGGTATTAAATATGACAAGATTGGTGACGATGTTTTTTATCAACAAGAATTGTTTGAAAATGAAGAGTTGATTGGTTATCTCAAGGACAATGCTATTCAGGTAGAAAAGAGTGTTTATTCTCATGTGATTTATGATTCGGATATTGAGATGACTTTTGCCGAAAGACTGGAAAATGATGTTGATGTAAAACTTTACGCCAAATTACCTGATTGGTTTAAAATTGAAACTCCATTGGGTGATTACAATCCGGATTGGGCGATATTGTTGGAAAAGAATGGAGTTGAGAAGTTGTATTTTGTGATCGAGACAAAGGGGTCTATTTTGTCGGAAGATTTGCGACCGATAGAGCAGGGAAAGATAGAGTGCGGGCAGAAGCATTTTAAAGCGCTAGGGACCGGAGTGAAGTTTGAGAAGGTGAGAAGTTATGAGGAGTGGCGAGGCATAATTAGATAATAAAATACCATATTAGTCAACTAAATATTAAAACATAATGTTTAGGTATTGCATAGGTTTATATGGTTTGTTAAAATAATAATAGAGTATCAAAAATTATAGTAGATTTTTGGATGATGCTCTTATTATTATTTTTTTTGTGAGGTGATTATGGTAAAAAGAGGTTATCGTATTTATAAGTTAAAAAAGTGGCCGGAAGACAGAGAATGGAAACATATTTTTGTTGCTGAGGTAGCATTAAAGAAAGGTCGAAAAAAGAAAGTTGAAGTGAAAATGTTTCGTAAAGATGATAACTCTAATGTTTTTAATTTTGAGTTAGAACAAGGATCTGGTAATAGTTGGAATTTAGTGGAAAAAGAAAAACAAAAGAAAAATACAAAATGGTTTGATGCGTTTTTCGGTCCAAATTTTGTGCATGTTTATAAACATATTTCTAAGCAGGTGTATGTAATAAGTGTTGAGGATTCATGTCCTGATGCTAATGATGATTTTTTATTGTTAGGAAATTATATTGTATTTAGTGATGAGATGAGTAGGAAAGACATTGATAATGAGATCAAGAAGTTAAATTGTGTGGTTAGGGGTCAAGTTAATTTTTATGATGTTGTTATGATTAAGAATTATAGTTTTTACGGGAAAAAAATAAGAGCGAATGATTGTTTTAAGATAACTGGTTCGAAGGGTCAATCAACAAGAAGGTTTGTGGATTCTGTCACTAATTACCTTTATCCAGCCGAAGTTGATTATTTAACATATAAATATCTTATGCAAAAAAATGAATTGGTTTTACCGGCTTTAGTACATTATCAGCAAGCTATTGAGAAGTATTTCAAGTTTTTTAGTTGGTATTTTTATAATATAGAACCTACAACCGGTGCGGATACTCATAAATTTGAGAAAGTTATCGAGGGAACTGATTTGGGAGATGTAATTCCTATAAAGACAAAGGAAATTTTTAAGGAAATTTGTGATGAGTTTTATGGTTATCGTTATTATAATGGGAAATTAAAGCCTAAAAAGATAGAAGAAATAGAAAATGCTTTGGATGATTTTGTTTGTGAGTTTTGGGTATTACTTATGAGTTCAATATTTCCGTATCATTATAAAATATTTAGGTCGGCTGGGTATTCTCATGCAATATTGTTGCCGAGAATTTACCAGTCTAATGGCAAATTGAGAGAGAAATATTTACATATAGTAAAGAGGAATAATGCGCATTTTGAGAAAATGGGGAAATTATTTAAGAAAAGTAAATTTTGAGGAGTTAGTATGAATGATGAAGAGCTGATTTTGAAGGTTTTATACGAAAAACCCAATAAACCAGAAAATGTTGTTAAAAGTAAGCATGTTAAATTTGAAGAGTTGAAGATTGCATATTTTGATGATGATAATGTGCCGGATTCCAAATTGCCGGATTATGAGAACAGAATAAATTCATTATTGGATGATTTGAGAGAACTCAAAGAGAGAAGCTTAATTGAATTTGTAGGTGGCACAAATGCAGTTGAGCCACTTAATATCTTTATTACTGAAAAAGGGAAAGAATACTATGTTGAAATGTATAGGAATGAAAATCATGACGAATAGATAGTATTAAGACTATTCTATTTTAAGATCTGTAATTTTTGTTGGTATAAATTCATTTAATCGCTTTCTTATATCAATTAACAGATTATATTTACTGTTTTCGGGGATGTGGAGTTTGAAAATTTTTCTTTTCAGTCTGTACCAATAGCTATGATCGGGGCCGGAATCAATAATATTTCTCAGCCGATCATAACTGCCGGAATTTATGGCCAAAATTACCGCGGATAATTCAAGTAAATCGCGGTTTTTTAATTTGGGGTTGTTTTGCCTGATGGTTTCAATGGTCTCGATGGCGGATTTGTCTTGGAGTAATAGGATTGCTTTGTTTTCGGTGAGTATGGACCAGTAGTAAAGCAGGATTTTTTGAGAGATTGACTGACTGAATAGTTGTTTGAAGCTTAATTCGGTTCTGATATTGATTTTTTTGAATATTGATTTGATTTTGGAGGTCTTATTTAACCTGATTTCCAGCCGGAGGATGTTGCGGTGTTTGGGTTGGTTTAATTCATCTAACAGATTAAGCTGGATGGAATTGTCATTTTCAATTGATCGCTTGTCGGATATTTTAGCCAGTCCCAATTCTTTGATTTTGTCGTATATGGCTATTTCGTAGCTGTTGGCGTGATAATGAAGTGATTGTCCGCCGTTTTTGAAGCGCTCACGATTGGCTTCGAGTCGTGGTAGGGGATTCAATTTGGCAAGGTCGGATATGATCATCGAGGGGGTGGTGTGGTATGGGAGAGGGACGTTTTTTGAATAGTGGATGGAGGTAATCGGGGCGTTGTCGAGTTGGATATCGAATAATTCAACTCCCATTTCTTTTAGTGTTTTTTGAAGATGGTCATGGATTTTCTGATAGTCATTGTCTGTTAATTCATCGAAGTTGTTATTGAATAGTAATTTTGGCAATGATAATTCAATCCGGAGTTTGGGAATTATACCAAATTGACCCATGACAACGATCAAGGTTAGGCGTGGTTTGTAAATTCCGGCTGATAATTCTCTTTTGCTTGGATTTTGGGTAGCTTTGATATATTCGCGCGGTTTCATATTGTTGGCTTGGTCCCAGAATCTTTTTTCTGATTTGATTGAGAACTTACTCCAATCCCAAATTGAGAATTTACCGTGTGGCAATGTTATGACTGTTGTATCGATCATCAGAATGCATTACTTTTTTATACTGCTTAATAATTGCTCGCTCGATCAGTGTGGATGTTTCTTTATTAATGGGGTGAAATAGTTGAATATGGTTATTGCTTACCTTTTTGGTGGGGTAGGTGAGACGATATCCGTCTTGGGTTAGTTTGCTGTGAATTCCGACCGAGCTGAGGTATATTTTGTTGTCCAATACAAAGCTGGCGAAGGCAAGCAGGCCATTATGGGGTTTGATCGGGATTATTTGGATTTCCGTTACTTTGGTTGTTGCTTTTTTCATTATCTTGGTCCATCTCGATTAATAAATTGACATAGTTAAATAGATTTTCAAATGCATCTTCCGCCTCAGTTTCGTTGAGGTTGGGGAAATACTTATCGGCAAGTTGTCGGCGGTTTTCGGAGAGCATAAAAAAATCGACTTACTTAATTGCAAGTCGATGATAATAAAGAAAAATTCTGAAACAGGCTATTTCTACTACTTCATAACAAATCTACTAAATCTACTATTTTAAATCTTTAGTTGAGATAATGTTAATTTTGCTTTTATTGAGCTGTTCTTGGGTTATTGGATTAATAAATTGGATGCCTTCCGATGAGATATTGAAAAAGAGGTCTAGCAGTTTGCCTTTAAAGCCTAAGTCGTTAATTATTCCGTTAATAGTTCTGTTTTTATCCAGTTTAGTTTCTTTGATAACCTCTGAAGTTATTAATTCTTCGTTTTGATGCTGGAAGAGGTATTCAATGAGTCGATGCCCGTTTTTGTTGAAATCGGGTGTGCTTAATAAAATATTGTTTAAAGTTAGTTGGCGCGTATTATCGTTAAAGTCTATTTTATAAATGACATTATCTAAATTTATGGGGTTTTGAGTAGGTTTTTGTTTAGTAAATTTCTTTTTTAGTTTGTTATGAAGGATATCAAAATTTGATAATAACATCAGTTCATAACCATCTGAATCTCTAAAGATAAAATTACGATCATGAGGTCTGCCATTTCCATCAAATGAAGTTATCGTGTTTTCGTGAGAATTGGCTAATGTTAATGCGTTAGTAGTGTATCTTGAAACCAGTTTAGCAACTTTGAAATCAATAATAAGTTTGGAAATAATTGGTTGAAACAGTCTTGGCTCTATGGTGGTATTGTCAGGTTCAATTCTTACAATTTCATTTTTTGGAGTTATTTTTGATAGCTCATGTAATTCTGATACAATTAACCACATTTTTTCTTCGTAGTTCATAATACATTACTTTTTTATATATATAAAATTCACATCGATTATATTTTTTGATATCCATAACAATTATATCTTATAAATCATTCATTATGATATATAAATAATAAATATGATATTATATATATAGATTAAATCTATTTATATATTAGTATGTCTAAGGTGAATTGGCAAAATTTTGGTTTGAAGAGTAATCCTTATCTAACCGATCCTTTAGTGGAGGGTGGGCAATTAAACATAGATAAGGCATTTGTTGGTAGGCAAGTTGAAATACGTACTATCAATGATCAGATTGAGAGTTTAAATAATTTGTGCATGATTATAAGTGGTGATGTAGGTGTAGGAAAAACTAGTTTAGTTAATTATGTAAAATATTTTTGGAAGCATAAAGGTAGAGATAAATATTTGTTTTCATCACGGAGAGAAATTGAGGCAAACGAGAATATTTTAGATAAAAGCTCTTTTTTACTCGAAGTTATAGGTTCGATTATTGGAGAAATTGAATTGTTGGATCCTGATTTAATGAAGGATCCATTACTTGATAAAGTTAAACAATTAATAGATGTTACGCAGTCTATTTCATATAGTGGTGAGTTTTCTTTAGCTGGTTTTGGAGGTGGGGGTGGAAAAGAAACTCAGATTTCTCAACCAATTAAATTACCTTATTCGATATTGGAGAGTTATTATAAAAAATTACTAGATTTTGTTTGTCAACATAAGATTAATTCAGTTGTTAATAGTGGATTGATTATTCATGTAAACAATTTTGATGTTGTGATGATGGAGAAGACTTCAAAGAAGAAAGTAATAAGGTTTTTTAATGAAATAAGGGATATTTTACAACAAGATAAAGTGTATTATTTCTTTTTAGGACCAAGAAATTTTTATAAGGATATTATATCTACTCAGAAAAGGGTAAAAGGAGTATTTTTTCAATCCCCATTACAAATTAAACCATTGAGCAAGAACGATGTTGTGTCGGCATTAAATGAGAGAATGTTTTTGTTAAAATCTGAGGGAGTAGAAAAATTTATTAAACCGATTGATGATAAGGTAGTTTATCAGCTTTATGATTTGTATGACGGTGATATTAGGATGGTTCTTTGTTCTTTGTATAATATTCTTACTCAAGTTAATGTTGCTTCTTCGAAAACTATTGGCGCAGATCGTTCGAAGGCATATCTTTGTGAGTGGTGTTGGGAGAATGTTGAGAAGTGTCTTAAAATTACTGACAAACAGAAAGATATTTTGAAATATATTTCGAGTGTAGACAAAGACATAACTCAAAACGATATAGCTAAGGAATTTAAAATTGTTCAAACGAATGTGTCTGGTTATTATATGAAACCGTTGAGGGAAAATAATATTATTGAAGAAAAGAAGAAGGAAGGTAAATTAACTTATTGGGGTTTGACTCGGGAATATTTGCCTCTAAAATGGATGAATGAAGTTAAAGAAAACATGGTAGATGAAAAAAAGATTGTCGAGACGCAACTAAAATTATTTGGCTAAGTGAATATCATTTGACGTAAAGGTGTTTGTGATAGTCGATATATTAATATAATATCTGAATAGTATTTAGTTCGAAACATGTCAATAAGGGGGAGTTTCGTTTTGAAAGCACGCTGATGAGGCGTGTTTTTGGTATAATTAAACAAATAAAATTAATATTCTGGTAATGGGTATAGAAAATTCGAAAGAAAAATATTTTGGTTTGGAGAATGTGCCTGTTGGCAAGGGTGCTGTGTTAAGAGGTTGGAATTTGCCCGAAGACTATTTTCGTAATCCGGATAATTTGCCGGTTGTAGATTTCAGGGCGATGACGCATGAGTGTCGTCATAATTGTTTTCATTGTTTTACTGACAAGAATAAAAAAACTCTGCCTTTATCAAAGATTAAAAGTGTAATTGATGAGTTGGCTAACTATAACACGTTTGCCATAAATTATCTTGGGGAGGGTGAGCCGACTTTAGATAAGGATTTTTTTGAAATTGTGGAATATACCAAGGGAAAAAACATTCAGCCGATTGTATTTACGGATGGAGCGACCAAATTAACTAACAGGAAATTTGTCCGAAGATTGAAAGAGTCGGGGGCTTCAGTGTGTCCAAAATGTGACAGTCTTTGGAATGCTGAGTATCAAAATATGGTGGTGAGTGATAAGAATGGAAAATATTTTAAGGCGAGGAATAAAGCGGTACAGATATTAATTGAGGAGGGATTCAATCAGCCTAGTGATGATGGTACTACTAGACTAGGTTTTGATATGGTAGTTACTAAAGCTAATATGCATGAGGTGTCTAAAACGTTAAGGTATTGTAGAGAAAATAACATTTGGATAGTTTTTGCTTTTTATTTGCCTTCTGGCAGAAGTGGTACGGAGTATTTTGATAAAGAGTTGGTTTTGACGTTTGATGAGAAGAAGTATTTGTGTAGTCAGATTAAGCGAATAGATGAGAAAGAATATGGTTTTTATCATCAAGTGATTAATAATTTTGCCACAATACCTTGTGTTGAATTGATGCAGATATATGGTGATGGGCGGGTGAGTCCTTGTCCTGGCAATGAGAATGTAGTCGGAAATGTGGAAAAGGATTCTATCAAGGATTTGAAAAAGAAGATAATTGATAAATATCCGGTTCATGAGCAAAAGAGTTTTGATGGATATTGCCCTTATCGAGAAAGATTGGAATAACTAGTGAGCAAGGGTGTGGGGTCCTTCGGCAGGCTCAGGATAAATAACTAAGCTGTAACCATAAAACAGGTTCGAACATCGTGTATTGCACGGAGTTTTGGTAAAATTACGAACTAGTGATAATTTTTGAAAGCACGCTTATTGGGCGTGTTTTGGTTTGTTTGCTATATGTTTTTGGAAAATAATGAAATATAATATTAGTAGGCTGGTGTATTCTTATTCATTTAATAATGTCACTTATGATTATTGATGCTCATACTCATATTTACGATGACAAAAAATATCGGGACTATCAGGCTAAAGCAAAAGACAGAATTTTAAAAATGATAGTGTTAGGTTGGTACAAAGATAAGTTGGTTGATTATCTAAAATTTGCTGATACAGAGGTTAATCTGTTTTTTACTGGAAGTGTGGATATGGATAGAAATGTTGCAAAGCAATTGAAGTTAATTGAGAAAACACTTAAGGAAAATAAGATTTATGGCGTAAAGCTGTATCCTGGCTATCAGTATTTTTTTCCGTCTGATGAAAAAGTTTATCCGATAGCTGAGCTTTGTCAAAAGTATGACAAACCGTTGATATTTCACAGTGGTGATGTTTGGAATCCCGAAGGTGATGCTATTTTGAAATATTCTCATCCGATATATATCGACGAGTTGGCGGTTAAGTTTCCAAAATGCAAGATGATTATTTCTCACTTTGGTTTTCCTTATATCTTGGAGACGGTTAATGTGGTGAGTAAAAATAAAAATGTTTTTACCGAGATATCTGGCACTATTGAAAAGGATAAAAACAGTTCTGATAAAGAGACAGAGGAATTGGCTGAGCAATATATCAAAGATTTGAAGCGGGTGTTTGCTTATTTTCCTGGAGTAAAGAAAAAGACAATGTTTGGTACGGACTATGGTGGCGAGAATACTCCGCTTAATCAAATTGAGCCTTATATGAAGGTTGTGGAGTCAGTGTTTACGGATGAGGAGCAGAAGAGTGTTTTTGGGGGTCTGGCTGAAAGATTGTTTTTTGAATGATATAGTGAGTGAAGGTGTGGGGTAACTAAGCCGTAACTAACAAAGTGGTTCTAACTTCGTGTATTCACGCGGAGTTTTTGACACGAAGCTCGAACCTTATTTGGTCCGGGTTTTTTAGTATAATAAATTGGTAAGAGTTGTTTATTGTTAATGCAAAATAGATGTTAGTTTTTATAGATGAATCAGGTGATTCTGGCTTCAAGTTGCAAAAAGGTTCAACTACCAGTTTTGTGGTGGCTTTGGTGATATTTAATGAAAATTTAGATGCAGAAGAGACGGCAGTTGAAATTAAAAAGTTTAGAAAAAAGATTGGCAAAACTGACCGGTTTGAATTTAAGTTTAATAAATGTAATAAAGAATTGAGAGTCGGTTTTCTAAAAGCAGTTAAGAAGTGTAATCTTCGGATAAGGGTAATTGTGTTTGATAAGGAAAAAATATATAGCATTCATTTAAAAAGGAAAACGGAGACTTTTTATAAGTTTGCCATACGTCAGGTTTTGCAGCACAATGGCAAGACTATCAAGAATGCCAAGATAAAATTGGATGGTTTGGGTGAGCGTAAGTTTAGGAAAGCTTTGACAACTTATTTACGGAAATATTTGAATACTGATTATGAGAGGATTATGGATAATTTGCGTTTTGTTGATTCCAAGAGCAATGTATTGATTCAATTGGTGGATATGGTGGCTGGAGCTATAAGGATTAGTTATGATGCCAATCGTAAAGATGCTGGTGAATATAAAAAAATCATCAAGAATAGAATTGATGATTTGTGGGAGTTTGAATAAAGTTTGATCTCGTTTCTATCCTAAGGATTCTTAGGAACGCTGCCATACGGCAACAGTTCGAAAACGAGATCTTTGTATTTAAAATTTATCATATTTGGGATGATTTTTCAATAAAGCGGTTCGAACATCGTGTATTCACGCGGAGTTTTTGACACGAAGCTTGAATCTGTTTTGGTTTAGGTTTTTTTATATTTGATATAGTTAGATTTGTAATAGGAGATAAGGAAATTGGAATGAAGTTTATTAAGGAAAATTTGCTGGTTTTGTCAATTTTGCTGATTGTAATTGGTTTTTTGGTAGGTAGCATGGTTCTTGTTTGTCCAATAATCGGACCATGTTTCTATGTTCATGACTATTATAAAATTTTGGTATATGTTTTATTTGCTGTAGGGTTTTTGTCGCTAATCTTTTCTTTTATTTTGCGGTTGATATATATATTTCAAAGAAAAAAATAAAAAGGTTTGAGCTTTGTGTCTGGCGCGGAGTTTAGTTTTTGAAGATAACACGCTTGATGAGCGTTTTTTTATGGATTGGGATGGTTTTAGTATAATTAATTGGTCGATAATAATAATTTTGTATGGAAGAAATTGAAAACAAAAATAGTTTAGAGATAGTTAAGCCACTATTGAGTAAATTGTCTGAGGATTATCAGAAAGTTTTGGATGACAATTTTGTGGGTTTCTATGTCTTTGGATTTGGTTGGAAGATGTTTGTGCCATGAATGAATCTGTAGTGGTTAATCTAAATTTTCATATTTATTGATATATGTGATGGTAGTGTGGTAATACTCCTCAAAATGTTCTTGTTTAACTTGGTCCAATGACTTCAGGTCAATATTTTTAATCTCTTCATCTAGTTTTCTTTCTTCTTTGTTTAGAGACTCTCTTTGCTCATTATTATACTTTCGCTCTTGTTGGTACATGATGAGTCTGTGATAAAATTCGCGGGCTTTTTGGATTTTATCTTCTATATCTGAATTATTTTCTGATGGGTTTTTTGAAAGCATATAATGGTGATAATTATTATTAATATTATGTTATCGTATCTTTTAATGATTTACTAGTTTGTGGGTGGAATAACTATTATCTAATTAGTAAACAGGCTTAAACTAAATTGGATTGCAATACCCCAAGGGGCCGCTTATTGCTATAATATAAAAAAACATTTATTGAATTTATGAAAATTATTGAGAAATTACCAGGTTTTTCGTCAAAAGTTTTTCTGGTTGATTTGGATGGTGAGAAATGTGTTTTAAAACAAATGAACGGTCCAGATGAAGTGCAAACTGAGAAAAAATTTATGGAGATGATGGCAAATAATGGTTTGCCATATTTGAAGGTGTTTAGTGAGGCTGGTTTAAAACCAAATGAAATATTACTGGAATATGTTGGGGGTTCAGTTATTCTTGGTAATAGATTTGATGAACGGAATGCATACAAATGGGGAGAATTAGCTAAAAAAATTCACAGTATAAAATATGATCAGTGTTTTAAGTATGATCAGTATCGAAATAAGAATAATTTGAGTTGGGGCCAGTTTTTACATGATAAGCATGAGCGTTCGTTGGCTAAAGCTGAAGAATATGACAACTATGGATTTGGCCAAGGGCGAGTGAATGAGATTAGTGATTTTGTGAACTCTTTGTTTAATCTGATTTTAAAAGAGTATTCGTTAATCCATGGCGATTTCCACACTTCTAATGTACTAATTAGGGGTAGCGATTTGGTGTTATTTGATGGCGATCCCACTATTTTTTCCGGTGATCCGCTATATGATTTGGCAATTGCTTGGATGGAAATGCCGAACGGGTCTTTGATATCTATTGATGATCCGGAATATGCTAATGATAAAAATTGTTTAGATGCTTTTATTGATGGTTATGGTAAAGACTTTACAAATAATGTGAATTTGAAAAAATATATTGTTTTAATCGCATTTAGCCGTTTGTACACACCGTTTGCCAGAAATTATAAGAATATTATTGAGAATATATTGAATCGAACTGGGAACTAGAGAGTGAGGGTGTGGGGTTAGATGATCAAACGGCTTTTACTAATCAATAGTTCATAAGTTGTCTTTGCTGGAGTATTTTTTGAAAGCACGCTCTCTGTGGCGTGTTTTGATTTATGGGCGTATTTATGTTATGGTGACTGGCATGTCAATGTTATTGCATTAGAGAAAGTTAAGGATAAACTATGAAAAAATTGGGAATGCCGGATAAATTAGAATTTTGTGATCAAAATAATAATTCTCCCGCTGACAATTATTATGAAGAAAAGGTTGCTTCGGAGGCAGCTTTGAAAAATGAGTTTGTGGGGAGTGAAAACTATTGTGCCGAAAAAATTGAGGGGAAAAGTGACCTTGGGCTGGAAGAAGCAGATAATATCCGGCAGATTGAGCGGATTGGAGAAGAGATAAAAGAGTACAGAGAGAAAAAAGATTCCGAAATTCAAAATGAGTCAAGTATTGGTATTGATTATGAAAAGTTTGATAGATTTTATGATAATTATGTTTCGGGTCTTCCGCGGCCGAAAGGTGTGTGGCAGAGAATGAAACAATGGTGGAATAGTCCGGATAAAGGCTGGCGCCGGAGTATTATTGATTTGAATGATGCGATATTTCGTTTTCCTTTGGCGCGGTATAGCCGTTTTGCTGGTGTGATTGAGGAAAGTACGGATGAAGATTCGAGTTCCGAAGAATTGGCCGCGTCACTGGCGGCTATTGACCGGTTTTGGAAAGAATATGGCTATGGTGGCGCTGACGATTATGGAACAATACGTTTATTAAGAGAACACCGGAGGTTGACGGAAACTTTAATAAAAAGAAGCAGCCTGGAGGATAAAGAAGGTGGACGGGATAAACAATTGGCGAAAGTGAGCGCTGGATTTGTCCGGGAAGATGGCAGAGAAATATTAAAAATTGGATTTGTCGAAACCGATTCCAAACAGTGCCAGAATAAGTCTGCACAAGATATGGAGGCGCTGGTTGAGCAGATAATGGATAAATATCGATACTGGCGCGGGATTAAAAAGCGAAAGGTGAATCACGACAGATTTGATACCGCCGGGTCCAAAATGTCAGAATTTGAAAAAACTCTACTGGCCATTAACTGTGTTTTGGGGCTGGGGGCGTTGTTGGTGACTTCTTGGTCGAATGATAAAAAAATGGAAACGAATGTCTCGTCCTGGCCTAAATCAAAGAGCGCGATCAATGTCAGGGTGGATAAAGCCGGAAGTGAGTCAGTCGGTGTTGAAAGTAGGCAGGATTTTTATTGGAAGAGGATAGTAAAGTTGGCCAGGGAAAAGGGAATTGATGTTAATCAATATGTTAAAGCAGCAATGACGGATAAATTCTCCTGGGAAATGATGGATTCGGAAAACGAAAATCTGCTGTTAAATAATACCGATTTGATCCCGGGAAATTATGAGACGTTTGACCAATTCAAGCTGGTTTGTGTTTTTCGTTCTTTACACCGGCAGTATTTCGATACACACAAAAAGTATTTAAAGTTGATGACAAAACATCCCAATTCGATTTGGGGTGTGGAGACGATTGGTGAGTTTTTGTGGCGTTTGCGTATTTTGAGGACTGATCGTCAGATGATGGAAAATGAAGTTGCTGTTCGTGGCCAAGATCTATCAAAACCATCTTTGGTAAACAATGACCGAGTTAATTATATTAATAATAATTCGGCCGGGGTAAATATTACCAAAATTGATCATTCCGGCACTCCTTTACCCGGCCGAGAGTTGACGACGGAAATGATATGTAAATTGGCGTTTGAAAATTTGGGATTGGTGGACGAGTTGGGCTATGACAATACCAAACCTCCCGAAGTTCCTCCACCCATACCCGGGGTACCGTTACCATTGACCGGTTCTTGGTCCGGGGCCAAAGAGGAAAATAAGAATTTTAAGCCGGAAATCCCGCAATTGCCCGGATTGGCATCGGAAAAATCCATACCAAAACCTCCTTCTTCAATTGATCCTTCGCAGCTGGGAAGTAATTTGCCCGGAGTGAATGAAACTTCATCCGGTAATAAAGAGGGTGAAAAATAAAACTGATTCGTTGATTATGAAACAGGAGGACTACTAAGTAGTGGTTCTTTAGTGGCGTGTTTTTTATGTGTGTTACAATGAAGAAAATTGTAATAAAGTTTTTATGAAAATATATCTAGCCGGTAGTGTGCCCAAGGGTGATAAAGATGCTAAATCTTTTGATGATTGGCGGGTTAGATATCGACAGGCGGTGAGTGAATATATTGATGCGGAATATATTGACCCATATGAAAGGGATCTGCCGGAAGATGATTTTTTGTGTATTTTTGGTAAAGACTGTTTACAGGTGGAAAGTGCTGATTTACTACTGGTTTGTGCCGAAAATAAACCGGGAGTGGGAACTTCTCAAGAGTTAGTGATTGCCAAAATGTTTAAGAAACCGGTGATTACTGTATTGCCGAAAGATTCACCCAGTCGGAGATCAAATGTTGTTTTTCGGGGGAAGATGATCAAAGATTGGATTCATCCGTTTATTTTTGCCTTTTCGGATGTGATTATTGAAGATATTGCCGAGATTGGAAGAGTCCTGCCGGAGTTGAAAGAGATGGTTCCAAAAGATATTTCGATAGTGGAGGAGGCAATGGAACATTGCCGATCGATTGAGGGAAATGGGTGAGTTTGTTGTTATAATTAATCTAGTGAGTATTATTTTTTTAATTGATGGAGGTTTTATGAAAAATCCGATTATCCATTTTGAAATTCCCGTCGATGATGTGGAGCGGGCGAGGAAATTTTATGGTGAATCGTTCGGCTGGGGGTTTAGTCGGTTTGAGATGCCGGAAGACGAGTATTGGCTGGTGCAAACGACGGAAATGGATGAGAAAATGAAGCCAACATCGCCGGGGATCAATGGTGGAATGATGAAACGTAAAGACCCCTCTCAGCCGTTTATGAATTATATCACAGTTGAGTCGATCGATGAGATGATAAAAGTGATCGAAAAGAATGGTGGCTTGATGGTGATGCCCAAGATGGAAATTGGTCAAGGCATGGGTTATATGGCCGCTTTTAAGGATACGGAAGGTAATCTAATGGGATTGCATCAGGAAGAGAAGAAGATGACGGAATAGGCTACTTAAAAAGACTTAGCGTTTAATGGCTGAGGTTTTTTGATTTTTGCGTCGAAATCTTTCTGGACATTGATTTTAGTAGTTTATTTTTCCAGCCAGGTTTGGCTTGGGTAGCTATAATAATAGGTATTTTTTTTGTTTAGATTATAGTTTGTTATAGTGAAAACGGGGATAATTTTTTTGAGGAATGTTCATATCATGAAAAATATATGGGTGTGGGTGGTAGTATTGGGATTAAATTTTTTTAATCTGCCGGCAGTGTTGGCGGATAGTGAGGGATATACTATAGAAAATATAACTTCTAGAGCGATTTCACCTTCAACGGCTATGGGAAATGCGGAAATGCAGGTTTCCGGTCATAAAGTCTATTATCTTTGGCATCAGTTTGATGGAACATATTGGCAAATGTGGATGGCTGTTTCAGATCTTGATGGAAGTAATTTTGCCGCTGCTTTGTTGACAACGGGCAATGTTAATACTTTATATGGACAATTCGAAGTAGAAGGAGAAAAAATATATTATGTTTATGGTCGATTAATTGGGCGGTGGGAAATTCATACAGCAACTTCTGATTTGGATGGTAGTAATTTTGTGCCGGTTCAGCAAACTTTCAATGATGGCTTTCGAAATTATTATGGCTATCAATTAGATGTGCATGAAAATAATATATATTATACTTTTGTTTGTGATTATCCCAGCTATCCCATTTATACTGCGGTGGCTGATAGGAATGGGGGAAACTGGTCAGCAACTATCAAGGTAGCGTCTAGTGGTCAATGGGATCGTGGACCGCAATTGATTGTGTCTGAATCAAAAATATATTATGTCTGGCAGGTGAGTGATGGATCTTCTGATCAAATATGGACATCTGTTTCCGACTTGAATGGTTCTAATTTTGTGACGACTAAGAGAACAACTACAGCCGGACATAAATATGGTAATCAATTCGTGATTGATGGGACGAAATTATATTATGCATGGGTGGAGAGTGATGGGGCGAATTATCAGATTTGGACTGCATCAATGAATACTGATGATAGTGGTTGGATGCCGACAAAATTGACTAATATACCATATGACAGTGTCGGTCCGAGAATAATGGTTAACAGATCAAAATTATATTACCTTTATACCACCAGTGATGGTACAAATTTTCAGGTTTGGTTGGGCAATGCCAATTTTGATGGGACGGGGTTTTTAACTGAACAAAAGACTTTTTCGGCATTTTCGAAAAGATATGTGTCTTTATGGGTTGATGAGACCAACATACATTATTTGTGGGATGAGTTGCACACTCCGAATCGTCAAATTATGTGGGCTAATGGACATTATCAAATTATCCAAGATGAATCTACCACTGTTACTGCCAGTGTTCCCTCGACTTTAACTTTTACAGTCGCTGGTGTATCCAGTGGCAATGCCTGTGCCAACTCGGGTGGTAGCGCCAGTGTGACAACCACTGCTTCAACCATTCCCTTTGGAACATACACTGGCGCCCAAACCAAGATTGCTTGCCAGACTCTGACAATTTCGACTAACGCGACAAGTGGTTATGCCGTGACGGTGCAGCAAAATCAGGATTTGACTTCGGCTAATGCTGATGTCATGGATAAATTTTCTGGGACTTATGGGTCACCAACGATCTGGTCAATGCCGCCGGGAAGTGGCACGGAATCGTATTTTGGTTTTACGACCGATGATAATGATTATGTAGATTTTCAAGTTAATAAATATGGTTCTTTTGGGACTAATGATACGCCATACAATATGGTAGTAGAAACTGATCCGGCGGTGGATGAAGTGAATGTGGTGAGTTATCAACTGGAGGTGACGGATCTGCAGGAGAGTGGTGTTTATACTAATAATATTATGTATATTGCCACGGCTATATATTAAAAGTTGGTGTGCCGATATATCGTATGTTTCAATAAATATGGGATAAATATGGTAGTTTTACGGAAATATTCCGGGCGGTTAATTCGTCCGGAATTTTAATTGATTTGTAATATTATTTTAATTCAATTGAAATTTCAGCTGATCGGGAATCCGGTACAATAAAGGTAAGAAGAAGATTTATTTATTAATTTATCAATATGTATATCATCCGGGAAGTGTTTACGGCCAAGCCAGGACAGGCTTCGAAATTGGCGGTGATGTTTAAAAAATGGGGGAAAGGGGCGAAGTTTCGGGTAATGACCGATATGGTGGGCAACTACAATACGGTGGTGATGGAGATGGAGGTGGGTAGTCTGGCCGAGTTTGAAAAGGAAATGCAGCAGTACCGGTCAGGGGAGGCGGAAAAGAAGATGTCAAAAAAAGATCATCAGGAGATGAAAAAGTATCAGGAAATGTATCTCACCGGCCGGCGGGAAATTTATCAAATAGTCGAGTAAATCAAAAAAGGAGATATATGAATAAAATGAGTCCAGTAGTTCATTTTGAAATGCCTTATGAAGATCATGAGCGATTAAAGAAGTTTTATGAAGGCGTGTTTGGTTGGCAGATGAATAAATTGGGGGAGGAAATGGGGCAATATGTGCTGGCGACCACCGCCGAGACAGATGAAAAGCAGATGATTAAACAACCGGGGGCGATCAATGGTGGTTTTTTCCCACAGGATCCGGCCAAGCCGTTGGTGCCGTCGGTGGTTATTGCAGTTGAGGATATCAAGGGGGCAATGGCTAATATCAAGATGGCGGGGGGAGAGGTACTGGGGGAGCCGATGGAGATTCCGGGGATTGGGCACTATGTTTCTTTTCGGGATACAGAGGGGAATCGGGTGGGCATACTCCAGCCGGTGAGTAAATAGTCACGTTAATCTCAAAAATATGACAAAAGCGAATTATGTAGATGGTTTTGTACTGGTAGTGCCGAAAGAGAAAGTGTCGGCGTATCGCCGGATGGCTTTGGAAGCGGGAAAAATTTGGAAAAAATTTGGTGCTTTGGATTATAAGGAATGTATGCTTGATGATGTCAAGCCTGAATGGGTGACTTTAACTTTTCCGAAATTGGCTAAAGCTAAAAAAGACGAAACTGTCTGGTTTTCCTATATTACTTTTAAATCCCGCGCTCACCGTGATCAGGTTAACGCGCGGGTGATGCAGGCAATGGAAAAGAAGTATGACCATCAGGACAAAAAGCAAATGGAAAAGATGCCTTTTGACATGAAACGGATGGCCTATGGTGGATTCAGAGTAATGGTAGATGCCTAAGTTTTTTGAAAATTAAAACAATTATTGATAAATAAAAGAGAAAACAGCGTGGTTTCCTCTTTTATTTATTTTCAACTTGCTTAAATAGTAATGCCATCGATGATAAAATGAAATCATGGATCAGTGGTGTTGGCCTGGGTGACGGAGATTAGTGTTAATGAATATATATTATATTGTTTAAATTATGTCGGCCTTACTCTATTTGTTAATTTTCTTAGTATTGTTGATATATTGTTGTTATCAGGTGATAACCATCAATAAAGATAGTGTGAATATATATTTGTGGCTGCTTAATTTGTTGTTTTGGATATTTTTGATCGTGGTTAGTGGTGGTGAAGCCATGTTATCAGCAGAGGAGATGGTAACATTTTGGATAAAGATTTTTTTGGCTGTTTTGGCAGTGTTGATAACCACTTTCGTCGTCAAAGATATAATTTATTATTTGCTGGCTGGTCAGAAAAAACAAGTTAGAAAAATGGGGGTAGTTTTGGTTTGGGCCTTGGTGGGCTGGGGAATAATTTTTGCTTTCTATGCTATTTTAGTAACAGTCACTACGCATTCGCCATACTCGGACATGACTAATTTAATTGTTAATTGAAAAGTTGATGAAAAAAATTAATATTGCTGATGTAATTGAAATGGGGGTCAGACAAAACCCCAAGATCAAAAAGAAAGTGTTGATTGATCGGGGTGAGGTGCCGCGATTGATGGTATTTGGCCAGGCGACTTTTCAGCCCGGACAGACGGTGGCGGAACATCAGCACGAGACCATGTTTGAAATATTCTTTATTCAATCCGGGCGAGCAGATTTTATCATTGATGGTCAGAAAGTGGAATTAAAAACTGGTGATTGTTTAACCATTGTGCCGGGTGAGATGCACGCTCAAACAAATCCATATGATGAAAAAGTGACTTGGTTGTATTTTGGTGTCGCCACGGAATAAAATTACTAATAATGTTAATCAAGAAATTACAAACCAGGCAGAAGGTTAATTCAAAGACTTGTCGGGTCTTCGAATATGATTTTCACCGGCCAAATTTGGGGGTGGCCCAAGTGGAAATTAATGGTAATTATCCGGAATATGGTTGGGCGATGAATAAAGAGTCTGATCAGATTATTTATTGTTTGACGGGAAAATTGGTGGTCGAGTGTAATCAAGATAAATATGAATTGGGACCGGATGACGCGGTGTTTATTGATAAAGGTGATAAGTATTGGTTAAATGGTCAGTGTGTTTTGGTGGTGATCAATAGTCCGGAGTGGACACTGGAACAATATTGCATTATTCGCTAGGGGGGGGTAGCAGTTGTTGATGGAAGAAATATTATTAATAAAAGACCAGTCTAGCTGGTCTTTTCTGTTATTTATCGACTATGTTTTCGGTGGTGACGGGGACGGAATTTTTTCTTTTCATACTGATAGTCGGAGTGGGGTGAGTCGGGTGGAGCCGGAGGTAGGGGGGGCAGGGTAAGTATGGGCAGAGATTGTCGGATGAGGCGTTCAATTTTTTTAATACTAAATTTCTGAGCGGGGGTGACAAAGGAAATGGCTTTACCGGAACGACCGGCGCGGCCGGTGCGGCCGATGCGGTGGACATAGTCTTCCAGATTATCGGGTAGGTCAAAATTGATCACCATATCAATATCTTTGACGTCAATCCCGCGGGCGGCAATGTCGGTGGCGACCATAATGCGAAATTCACCAGTGGAGAATCCCTTCATGGCTAGTTTTCTTTGGGCTTGCGAGCGGTTGGAATGGATTTCGGTGGCGGTGTGACCCAAGCGGCGGATATCGCTGGCGATACGTTTGGCGCCATGTTTGGTACGAGCGAAAATCAGGGCTTTATGTTGGGGGTATTGCTGCAACAGAGAATCAATCAGTCGCATTTTATTATTTTTGGGAATGATAAATATTTCTTGGGTGATATTGTCGGCGGAAGTACCCTGGGGAGCAATTTCAATCCGAATCGGCATCTGCATATAATTTCCGGCCAGAGTGGAGATGGTGGGGGGCATGGTGGCGGAAAAAAGCATGGTCTGTCTCTTTTTGGGAGCGGCTTTTAATATCCGATTGATCTGGGGTAGAAAGCCAATGTCGAGCATGCGATCAGCTTCATCAAGGATGATGACGCATAGTTTATCGAGTTTGTAGGCGCCTTGTTTAAGTAAATCAACCAAGCGGCCGGGAGTGGCGATGACAATATGGGGATTCTGACGAAGTGATTTTTTTTGAATATGGGCCGAGGCACCGCCAATAATAGCCGTGGTGCGTAGTCCCAGTGGGGTACCAATTTGTCTGAGGGCGGTTTCGATTTGCAGAGCTAGTTCACGGGTGGGAGTAAGAATTAACCCTTGTTGGTTGGCGGCTAATAATTGGTGGATCATGGGGATGCCAAAAGCCAGAGTTTTACCAGTGCCTGTTTGAGCAATGCCAATGACGTCTTTGCCTTCCAGTGCCGCTGGGATGACTTGTTCCTGGATGGGTGTAGGAGTGGTGAACCCTTTTTGGGCGAGAATGGTATGTAAACTGTCTTTGATTTTGAATTGGTAAAAATCAGAAAGGGACTTGACTGGTGGTGTCATAATTTTTTTTTAAATAATGTGATACTCGGTAGTCTTTAAGAGGTCACATTAGGGACACCAAAAGATTCGAGTGAAATAAATATTTTCTATCAGGTTATGCTAAGTAATATAACAGAGTAATTGTAACATGTAAAGGATATGGATCTTATTTTTTGGATAAAAAAGACTCAGATTGGATCAACGGAGTCTTTTTCGGGTTGTATGATCTATTTTTTACTGGACATTTAGTTCGACTGGTAATTTTTCCGGCACTACTACTTCTTGACCGGAAGAGTCGGTGCCTCTTAGTTCCAGTTGGACCATTTCGGTGTGAGGGCTATAGTTGCTGATATTGCAGTTGAAATTAAGCGGACTGACAATGGTGTTGGTATTTTGGAAATCAAGATGTGTGTCCATGTTGAGCCAGCCGGGGAGATTGAGGATATCGATACTGCCGTTTTCCGGGCCGGTAAATGTTATATCACCGAGAGGTTGCGGACAACTGGTGGTACCAATGAAGTGATTTGTTTCAATAAAGTCCGGGTCGAAACCGATGGCAATACGCGGGGCGGGTTTTTTAATTTCGCCGACACATTTGTTGACCCCATCATTACCATTGTTGCCTAAAGGAATACCCAAGCCGCCTAAGCCACCCAAGCCTTCCGGACAACCATCGCCGCCATTGCCCCCAGCGCCGCCGGCTTGATCAATGATTGAGCCGGGTGTGCCGTTGGCAGTTTGGCCAGTGCCTTCGGTTCCCGGGGTGGCATTGGCGTCACCGCCGTCACCGCCGTCACCGCCGGCTTTGTCGGCACCACATGAACCACCATTACCGCCGTGACCAGGTACAGCCGTGACATCACCGCCGTCACCGCCGAATGACTCAACTGATTTGGAGGTGGCCAAGCCGCCGGCGCCGCCGGTCGCGGTCGCGTTTCCGCCTCGGCCGCCAAGGTGGCCACATTCGGCGCCATTTCCGCCATTTCCGCCATAGGCGTTAGCGTTGCCGCCCAGTCCTCCCCGTAGAGAATGAAGTTCAATGTTGTTGATGCCGGCCACATTACCCATTATTTTTAAGCCTTTTTTATTGTCACCGCCTTGGCCACCAGTAGCAAAAGCATTGCCGCCATCTTCGCCGGGATTACCGTTGTCGCCGTTGTCGCCATAGGCAGTGGCGGTGCCGCCGGTGCCGCCCTCACCGGGGAAAATGCGCAGAGCACCGATTATTTCCAATCGATCGCCGGCAATCATTTTGAGATCGCCGGCTTCTCCACCGGCGCCACCGGTGGCGTATCCATCGCGGCAGGTAGTGTCGGTGGTGGCATTGCCGCCTGAGCCACCATCACCAAGGTAGAGATTGAGGTTGTCGACGGTAATGCGGTACATTTCCGCTTTCATGCGTAGAGCGTTGATGCCGATATCGCCAGTCAAATCGCAGCCACCGGATTTATTGTCTCCAGGCGAACCGTCGGGAGCAAAGACACTCATGTTACGTAGTATCATTTGACGATTGGAGGCAGTTTGGAAAAAGAAGAGGATTTTTTTAATACGTTTGGGGGGAGTGGGGATGTCAACTAGCGGCGGGGGAGTGACATTGGGGTTGCCAAGGTACCACGTACCTCGTAATTCAATGCCGGGCACGGGATTGCCGAAGGCGTCGGTGGCTGGAGTCTGGGCATGAGCCTCGGACAGGATTTGTTTGGCGAGATTGTTATCACCCCGTTTAGTGGTGGTGTCATTGTTGGCTGCTTGGGGTGTATATACTTGACCATCGATTACTTCAATGGGTATGAAAGGCCCAATTTGATAACCACTTTCGCCACCACTATCTTGGCTGATTTCATCGAAAGCTTGATTGATTTCTGTTTCAGTTTGGGCGAGCAAAGTGGCATCATCAACAATTTGCACATGTCCATTGGTGACGACCATGGCTTGGTCGGCAAACATGACTTCGTTTTTGACTATCAGATTTATGCCTTGACCGGTGTCTCCTTCTGGTAAATCTTGTCCGCGATCGCAAATCAGTTTACCACCCACATTTAATTGACCGTTGATGACGAGATTGATCGGGCCGTTGGCACATTGCAGAGTACCATCAATTGTGGCGTTGCCGGTGACGGTCAAAATGGCGTTGTTGGCAATTAAGACAGTTTTATTTGATTCAACGTTTAGATTGTCAATGGTGGTGTCTTGAGAGTAGGTGGTTTGGACAATGGGTTTTTTAGGCCAAAAAATAATCGCCAAAATAATGGCGACTATAATCAGGATACTGATTATCCAAAGTGAGGTTTTTATTGTTTTGTTCATAATTTTTCTCTTTATTAATAATAGTTATTGATAATTATATTATAACTTACAAAAATATTTTTTGAAAATAATTAATCTATATTTTATATAGTCGTGTTTTTAATCTTGACTATTTATTTTTTTATTACTTTATTTTTATTAGTGATAATTATTATTATTAGTGTTACTATATAAATAGGAATGATTATTAATAATTTGGAGGTGCTATGAGAAATAATTTATTGATGGCCATGTGTACGATACTGACACTAGGGTTGTCTTTTCCAGTTCAGGCAATGGCGTATTGGGGAGAGGGGGAAAATGGTTATCATTTCAAAAATTGGGAGGGGGAGGGGTGTTATGAGGAAGCCCCGGTGGTGGAAGAAAGTGGTGGGGGAAACGTACTATTGAAATATATCCATCTCTTATCTCCCAACTATGGTGGCGAGGTATTGGGGCAAGGAGCCGGAGTGGCGACTACCCAGTCAGGTGATACAACCGTAATTTGGGAATCGTATTCCTATGGTGTTGATTATGTTAATTTGCTCTATTCGGTGGACCAAGGAGCCAGTTGGCATGAAATAGTGGCTGGCTATCCAAATACCGGTAGCTATAACTGGCATTTGCCGCTGATTAACAGTAATCATGTTTTGCTACGCATTAGTGCTTTTGGGGCTGATGGTACGCCCTATGGTTCGGATATTACCAATGTGCCGTTTACCATTCTAAACTTTTCGGATTAATGGTTGGTTTGATTTGTTAGATAACAGCGTTAGAATCAAGGGAGCGGACGGTAATTGAAACGACAAGAGTTATACAGTTCTCTTGTCGTTTTTGTTATATTGGAAACAGATGTAAATGAGTAATATTTGATTAATAAATTTTTCTATGGGTAAAACAAAGTGGTGGGGTGGTCTATTACTTTTGTTAATGTTGGTGTTCCTGCCGGGGTGTGTGGGTCGGGCTTTCAGTATTTTATGCCCATATTTATTCGACAATGCTGGGCATTGTTTTCAGCGGGCGGCGGTGTTTGATAATGATCCGGATTTGTGTGCGGAAATTGCTCAGCCGCCAGAATGGAAAGATGCTGGTTCCAACCCTCCCAAAGACAAATGTTATCTGATGATTGCCGAGAAAACCGGTGACAGCGCCCCTTGTGAATATATTGAAGGGGGATTGGGTTCATATACCAAAGAAGAATGTTATCAGGCGGCGGGAAAATAATGAGAAAATTCAACTGGGATTATTCAACGATTATTTGAGCTTTCATTTGGGGGTGGATACCGCAGCTGTAATCGAAGGTTCCGGTTTGATCAAATTTTTGCGTGAATGATTGATCAAATGATAAATCGGGTGAGCTGAAAGTGTCTGATTGAATATTGTGAACAGCTTTGTCTTGATTGTTCCAGGTAATGGTCTCGCTGGCTTTGATAGTGATGGTGGATGGCTCAAAAGCGAAATTTTGAATAGTCACCTGGTTGTTGCTAATTAGAGCTGAATTGGTTGTATTATTACTAGTTCCACAGCCGGTGAAGAGGGATAATAATAAAGCAAAGCCAATAGTGGGGAGAAAAAATTTGATGGGCATAATTGAGCGTTAATGAATCATATTTTATTAATGTAATTGTATCATTTTGGTGTTGGTAAAACATTATTATCTATAAAATATGAAAATAATTGAAAAAGAGTCAGTGGTCCATGTTGGAAAAGAGGAAGGAATTGAAGTGGACTATTATTTGTTTGATGAATATGAGGTTCACTATAATGAACAAGCGCCTCACAGTGAGCAAAAATGGCATCGGCATGCTCGGATTTGGGAGACTGTTTTGGTGATTGAGGGTGAGCTAATAATCAAGTGGAAAGAAAATGATCAACAATTAGAGGAGACTATTCGGGCAGGTGATATGATCGAAGTGGAAAATAGTCCGCACACTTTTATTAATAATTCCAATCAGGTGACCAAGTTTATTGTGATTAAACAAGTTTTGAGTGGGAAAAATAAGCGAGATATTTTTCGTAATGATAAAGTTGTGGAGTAGGTGATGACATATGAGCAGTCGGAAATTGTGGGGGAGAGTTTGTGGTACGATAAATAAAATATGATAATTGTATTGAGGTTGATTGATAATTTAATAATTAATATTCTATGAAGAAAGGGTGGTGGATAGTGGGGGGAGTGGCTTGTGGATGCTGTTTATTGGTATTATTGTTGGTGGCGGGTCTGTTAATCTATCTCGGTTTAGGCATAAACTGGTCTGGGTTAACAGCTTGGAATAAGCCACGTGATTTGGGAGTGAGATACACTCAGGCGGATTTGGACAAAGGGCGGGCGACTACAGGAGTAGAGTTGGCAGAATTGCCGGCCCTATCTAGTAAGTCGATTGAATTTGAGGGGAGTAAAGATATTTCAGGTGAATATAGCAGTGAAATGATTACGGCGATGATCAATGGAGCGACGTATAAATATTATCCGTTGACAGATACGCAGGTTTTAATTCATCCCGACGGCACTTTGGAATCTTCCGGCAATATTGATTTGAATAAAGTGATTAACTGGGCGACGGATATTAGCGGGGGGAACTCAGTATCGGAACTGGAAGAATATGCGAATTCTTCGTTTGCCAATCCCAGTTTTTATATTACCGGTACGATGAGTGTAGTGAATAATGATTTTGATCTGAATGTGACGGCGGCGCAAGTTTCATTTTTGCAGGCCACTCCGGAGCAGATCGCCGAGTACGCGCCGATTTTAGAGAGTTTTGTGGAACAGCAAGTAAGTAGCGTGCCCAATATGTTTATTCGTTCGGCGGATTTTTCCAGTGGAGAATTGCGGCTGGACGCGACTTATCCGGCGATTGAAAGAACAATCAAGTAGGAGTTAGTTGACGAAAGAGCGCTTGCCCGTTGAAGCGTTTTTTTCAATGGTAAAATGAGATTGAAAGAGAATTAGTTAATCGAGCGTATTACTTAAGGGAAGAATATTATTATCTATTAGTCGCAATGAAAAATATTTGGCCAAAATTTAAAGGAGATATATATAATAGTGGACAAAGTTCGGTGGATTTAACTAGAGTTGGCCAAGGGAAAAAACCTTGGGTGTTTCAAACCCAGGGTTTGGTATGGTCAAGTGCCATTATTGATGAAAAAGATAATGTCTATGTCGGCTCAACGGATGGATATTTTTATGCGCTTGATGAAAAAGGAAATTTGCGGTGGAAATATAAAATTAATGATGGGCCGGATTCGATTATCGATTCGGCGGCGACTTTTATGAATGGCATGGTAATCATTCCTGGTGGTGATGGCTGTTTGCACGCGGTGGACCAAAAAACAGGTCGGAAGCAATGGATTTTTCAGCCGTTGCTTGAGCGAAAAAACGAACGAGCTGATCGTTCTTTGGTTAGTTCGTTTGAAGGAAATGTAGTTTATAACGAAGAATTGAAAATATTGTACGCTGGGTCGGATGATGGCTGTTTGTATGCTTTAGATCAGGATGGTCAGGAATTATGGCATTTTGCTACCGGTATGATGGTGTGGGCCCTGCCGGTTTTTGGAGAAAATAATCAATGGTTGGCGCTTGGTGGTCTGGACGGATATATTTATTTTCTTGACCCGGTCAATGGTGATCAGCGAGAAAAAAAGTATTTGGGCAGTGAGATAAAATCATCACCGACCTATGATCCAAAATCAAAAAGTTTGTTGATAGCGACTAGTGCTGGTGTTCTGTATTGTGCCGAGGTTGATGTGGAAAAGAATAATCATTATTGGCATCTGGTTTGGCGAGAGAAGTTAGAATCAGAAGTATATAGTTCACCATCATATCGGGAAGGGAAAGTAGCGGTGGGCAAAATGAGTGGTTATCTGGATTGTTATTCTTTGGAAGGTAAAAAATTGTGGTCAACCCGGTTGGGGTCGTCGATTTCATCCTCACCGGTGATTTCCCATGATGGTCAGGTGATAGTTGGGTGTCGGAATGGGCAAGTATACGCAGTTAATTTGGGAGATGGTCGGGAATTGGGTAGGTGTCAAGTGGGTGATGGATTGGGACCAGCCAATATTGATTCTTCACCGGCGCTAACCAGGGCGGGCGAGATTGTTTTTGGTAGCTATGATGGGGGAATTTATTCTGTGCCTATTGATTCTTTAACTTTGCCGTTGGAAAAAAATATATTGGGAAAAAAAGAAAAGATTAGTTGGTATGGTTTACAAATAGCTAATAGTGGAGTGGTTGATGGTCAGCCGTATCAAATGAAATCGGTTTATGATCCAATAAAAATTAAAATTTTTGATCGAGAACAAGGCGATTCGACTCCAGTTAAATTTACCAGGAAATATTCGGTGAATATTGAACCGGCGTTAGCGATCCAAACTAATTTTTCCAGTGATGGGCGTTACATTTTTATTACTCCTCAAGAGTTTTGGGTGCCGGGAGTGGTTTATCATGTTTGGATAAAAGCTGAGATTGATGATCAGGCATCATGGTTAAAAAGTATGTTGCCGATATCAATGGTGAAGGTGGAAACTGAGCTAAGTTTTGTTTTCAGTCGATTATTGGAAACCCAGATTAATGAAAGTTGGTTGACGCCGGAGATTTTGTTGCATTCTTTCTTTTTGAATTCACATCGGGATTTGGAAACATATGCGGCGGCCGCACTTTTTAATCAGAAATTTTTACTAAAAATATATGGGGGCGGTAAGCAAAGTAATAGTTTGCGAGCCAAGATGACTTCCTATGAAGATAAAATGAACAATGCTGTTTTCCAATTATCGGGGGAAAGGCGAGGTTGGCATTATCGCTTAAAGGGTGGCTTCAAAGTGGCAGTGATGGGAGCAATATTGCCAATTAACGATTTATATCTGGCGGGTACAATTGATCCGGCTAGCCATAATCAAATCACTGATTTTATTTTTCAAATTCCGATTTTGGGCATACGAGAAAATCGGCAGGTTTTTCAATTCCCACCGCAGGTTTTGCGTAAATTAGTTGATCGAAGAATGAAAATTATTGGGTTGGCTCAATGCCGGGTGGATTTTCTGAATAATTAATTAGTCCGCCATTTTGGTTGGCGAAAGCAAAATCTAGATATACCAGGGTAAAAATAATCTAGCCGATGATAATCATTGGTTTTTTTGCCGTATTTATAAGATAAAATACCGACCTAATAGCAAATAAGGGCATGCTGCAAGAAAAATTCTTATGGTGCGTAGTAATAAGTAGGGGAGGGTAGACTATTAATAAAAAAATATGATTAAGGTGCTGAGTGGGTACACCGTGTGGATTGTGGTGTTGTTGGTTTTGGCTGGTGGCGGATATTATTATTGGCAGTCAATAGCCTCCAAGACGGAAATAGTGAACTATGAGGTTGAGGTGGCGGCTAGAAATACAGTAGTGGTAACAGTGTCGGGTAGTGGTCAGGTTTTACCATCCAATGAAGTTGAGGTTATATCGGAGGTGTCAGGTGAGTTATTAACAGTTGAGATACAGGCGACGACGGTAGTAAAAAAAGGTGATGTTTTGGTTACGATTGATAGTGCCGAAGCGGAAAAAGCGGTCAAAGATGCACAAAATGATTTAGAAACAGCGCAGCTGGAACTGGAAAAGTTGTATGACCCCGTGGATGATTATGAATTACAGCAAGCGGAAAATAGTGTGGCCGAGGCACAGCGATCTTTGGATGATTTGGTGCAGCCGGCGAGTGATAGTGATGTCGAGGTGGCTTTGAATGATTTGGCGAAGGCTAAGAATGATCTGGCACAAATGAAATTGCAATATGAAAATGATGTGAAATCAGCAAATAGTAAAATCAATACGGCTAATCAGGAATTGGATAATGCTCATGATGATATTTTTAGTAAAATTACCAATGCTTACGCCAATATGCCAACAGCGATTGATGATTTGTATGATGCTTATTATGGCACCTCGATTGCGAAGAGCGAGGTGGCAATTTCTGATTATCGCCATAATGCTGAATTACTTAAAAGTATGGTGGTAGACAATGGTTATATGTCGGAGATTAATAAGTATGATGAAGAGGCGAGAGTGAATTATAAAATTGCTAATGATTTGTATGATGAATGGTTTGACCAATACACAGGTGCAAGCGTGTACGATTCTAATGAAGAGATGGCCAGTTTGCTTGATCAGACGATTGAATGCGAGCGGGCTTTGTCAGAATCGGCCAAGAGTCAATTAGACATGTATAATTACTGGATTGATTACCGCAATTTTAAAAGGGAGACAATTTATGATGAAGTTAAAAATATTCGCGATCAGTTGAATGCTTATAATTCTTCGATTAATAATGATTTATCCAGTTTGACCGCGATGCAATCAACACTCGATGATAAGGTAAATAATATTACTGAATTGGAAGATGATAGAAGTTATTTGGAAAGTAATTATCCATTGAATTTGGCTGATGCGGAATTATCTGTCCAAGAGAAGGAAGATAGTTTGAATGATTTGCTTGATGGAGGCAATAAAGATGAAATTGCCAAAGCTAAAGAAAATTTAGGGGAGAAACAGATGTATTTGGCCAAGATCCAGGCAGCGCCAGATAGTCTGGATGTACGAGCGAAAAATTTGGTGATTTCACAAAAGCAGGATGCTCTTCTGGAGGCTTTGTCAACTTTGGCTGATTATACTATCACAGCACCGATCGATGGAGTGGTGGCCGAATTGAATGTTGATCAAGGGCAGAAGGTATCAAATTCGACGGTGGTCGCTACAATTATTACCGAGAAGAAAATTGCGCAGTTGGTTTTAAATGAGGCTGATATTGTGCAAGTAGAATTGGGGCAGAAGGTTAATGTGGATGTTGATGCAATTGATGGTTTAACTTTGGTGGGAGAAGTGGTGGAGATTGATGAATTATCAGAGGCTTCATCAGGCGTAGTAACCTACAATATCAAAGTAGTATTTTTAACCGAAGATGAACGGGTGAAGGAGGGGATGAGTGTGTCGGGATCGGTAATTATTGATACGGCAAGTGATGTATTGGCGGTGCCGGTGGCGGCGGTAACCAAGCAGGATGATCTATATTATGTGCAAATATTAAATAATGGTGTAGCTGAGTGGCAGGAGATTGAGGTTGGCTTGGCGGATGATTTCTACTATGAAGTGGTATCTGGATTAGCGGAGGGACAAGAGGTGATAACCGGGGAAAGCAGTGATTCAACGGCTGACACTTCAAGCACGAGTACTCAATCAAGTATTATACAGGGAATCGGCGGTGGGGGACCGATGAGTGGTGGGGGGCCGATGATGCGGTAAATGAATATGATTGAATGTATAGATATCAAGAAAAATTATGGTGAAGGCAAGTTATTGACTCCGGTGCTAAAGGGAATAAATTTTAAAGTTAACGCGGGTGAGTTTGTGGCGATTATGGGTCCATCGGGTTCGGGCAAGTCAACTTTGATGAACATTCTCGGTTTATTGGATCGGCCTTCCAGTGGTCAATATCTATTGGCGGGGCAAGATGTGGCTCTCTTGGGTGAGAATGAGTTGGCTGATTTACGATTGAATAAAATTGGTTTTGTTTTTCAATCTTTTAATTTATTACCTCGTACTTCAGTATTGCGTAACGTTGAGTTGCCTTTGATATATGGCAAAGTTGTTCCAGCTGATCGAGATAAAAAAGCGCGGGAAGTGTTGATGGCGGTGGGTTTGGACGAAGATTTGCTGGATAATTATTCCAATCAGATTTCCGGGGGTCAGATGCAGCGTGTGGCCATTGCTCGTGCCTTAGTAAATGATCCGTCAATAATTTTTGCGGATGAACCGACGGGAAATTTGGATACGAAAACAGGTGATTCTGTATTGGCGATTTTTCAAAAAATGAATCGAGAAAAAGGTAATACGATTGTGATGATTACTCATGAACAGTATGTGGCCGAGCATGCTACTCGAATTATAAAGATTGTGGATGGATTGATTGTCGAGGATGTGGAGAACAAGAGTTGTCGGTTGTTGGTTTAAATTTGTAATTAACGAGTAGTGCTAATTAGTCATTTCCCTTGTCATCCCCGCCCTGAGCGGGGATCTCATCATTAAGTTTTGTTAAACGTCTTATTGATGAGATCCCCGATAACCGGAGCGCTCCGCTATGCTCCGCTTCCGGTCGGGGATGACATGAGGGATGGTTAATTAGCACAATTCATTAATTAAGAGAAATATATGTCATTGAGTGATTTATTTACGGAAATATATATTGCTTTATCGGCCAATAAGACTCGGTCGGGTTTGACGATTTTGGGGATTGTAATTGGGATTTCTTCAGTGGTGGTGATGATGGCCATTGGGACGGGGGCACAACTGTCCATTGAAGAAAGTATTCAATCGATTGGCTCCAATTTGCTGATGGTTTATCCAGGGCAACAGCGGGGGGTGGGTTCACGTGTTAACCAGGGCATAGGTTCGGCTGAATCTTTGACGATGGGTGATATGGAGGCTATTGAAAGTGAGATTGCCAATATTGACTTGGTGGTGCCGGAAGCATCCGGTCGTTATCAAATTACGGCTAAAAGCGATAATACCAATAGTAGTGTCAAAGGAACGACAGCCGATTACGCTCAAATGAAAAGTTTGGAAATGAGTTATGGTTCGTTTATTTCTGATAAACATGTGGTTTCGAGTGCCAAAGTGGCGATTTTGGGAGCGACTGTTAGCGAAACTTTATTTGGTGAAGGTGTTAATCCAGTCGGGCAGAAAATAAAGATTAACTCGGTCAGTTTCAGTGTAATTGGGGTAGCGGCGGCCAAGGGTGGCACTTCCATGGGTAGCGAAGATGATATGGTATATGTGCCACTGGGAGCACTGCAAAAATATCTATCTGGTAGCGAAACTCTATCGGTGATTAATGTTGAGGTGAGTGGTGATAGTGAGATGGATCAAGTGCAGTCGGATATTACGTCATTATTATTAAAAAGACATGGTATTAGTGATTCGGCTGCAGCTGATTTTTATATTTTTAACCAAACTGATATTGTAGAAACAGCTGCTTCAGTAACAGGTACTTTCACTTTGCTCTTGGGAGCAATTGCGGCAATATCATTGGTGGTGGGCGGAATAGGTATAATGAATATGATGTTAACGTCGGTAACTGAGCGAACGAGAGAAATTGGTTTGCGTAAAGCGATTGGGGCCCGATCAGAATACATTGTTCGGCAGTTTTTAATGGAAGCAATAGTTTTAACTATGATTGGTGGGGTGGTGGGGGTCGTATTGGCATGGCTGATAACATGGGTGGTGGTGAATTTATTTAATTACGCGGCGGCAGTGACTTGGTCTTCGGTGTGGATGGCGGTAGTGGTTTCGATGGTGATTGGGGTTGTCTTTGGCTATTATCCGGCGCAGAGGGCGGCTAAACTTAACCCAATTGAGGCCCTACGGTATCAATAATAATTACATATAATAAATGGCAAGAAAATGTATATTATGATTATTCCGATGGTTATTGTTGTATGCGATTTTGGTTTATCTATAACAATAATATTTTAAGGACAATGTTTATGAATAAATTAGTTCTTGTACGGCATGGTGAATCAAAATGGAATTTAGGGAATAAATTTACGGGGCAGATTGATGTTTCAATTAGTTCGCGTGGAGTACAGCAGTGTTTTGATTTGGGGGACAAGATAAAAGATATTAAATTTGATTATGGTTTTGCTTCCTGTCTTTCCCGGTCAAAAGAAACGATGTCGCTGATTTTGTCTAAAATGAAAGTTTCCGGGGTTTTTATTGATGAGCACTTTTCTCTGTATAGCTGGCCGGATATTGAAAAATATCCATCAGCTCTGCGTGATATACCGATTTTTACTAATTGCTTGTTGAATGAAAGACATTATGGTGATTTGCAGGGAATGGATAAAAATGAAGCGCGGCAGAAATATGGTGAGGAAATAGTCTATTCTTGGCGGCGGGGATTTGACCAGCGACCACCGGGAGGCGAAAGTTTGCTGGATGTTTATAATCGGACTATTCCCTATTTTGAAAAAAGAGTGGTGCCATTATTGGTCGAAGGTAACAATGTGATGATATCCGCTCATGGTAATAGCTTGCGTTCGATTATTAAATATATTGAAAATATTGCTGACGATAAAATTCCTTTACTGGAAATATATACGGGACAAATGATTTCTTATGAATTGGTTAATGGTCGTTTTGTTTCCAAAAAAAGTAAGTTATCTTTTAACCGGCCGGCGCATTGGGAGAAAATTGTCAATGCTCAGGCTAATATTAGTAATCAAATCGGAGAATAAAGATGAAAAAAGTATATGTTGCGATTTTAGTGTTTGTTTTTGCGTTGGGGGGTTTAGCAGCTGGTACTTTTTATGGACGACAAATGTTGGTTAGTTTGGGTTTGCAACAGTTGGCCATGGGACAGATGGGTGGCCCTGGTCGGGGTCAGAATGTTAATTCCAATGGTTCTTTGCCGCCAACGAGCGGAACCATGGGTGGGGCTTTAAGTGGGAGCGTGGTGGAAATTACTGATGAGTATATAACTTTGCAAAAAGAAGATGGTGGTTCAGAGATGGTATATTATTCTGATCTGACTAGTGTTTCGCAAGTAAATGATTATTTAATTGTTGATTTGCAGACTGGGGATAAAATTACCGTTATTGGTAAGGAAAATAGTGATGGTAGCTATACAGCCGAGAATGTGGTGGTGGGTGAGGGTTTTAGTTGGAAATGATATCTGATCACGGTTCTCTAGTGGAAGGTGATTTTGGTCCTCGGGCGAGCGATGTCGATTTTTTTGGTTGTTCTCAATATAATTATTCGTTTCCAGTGATTGAAAAAACTTTGAAGTAAAAATAGGTGAAAAATGAGATAATTAAATTTGGGTTATATATTTATTGATACGATGGAGGTTTTTATGAAAGGTTATCGCGGCGAGATTGAGCAAGATACTTTGGCCAATGATAATTTTCGACAGGTGTTATATACCGGAAAACATAGTCAGTTGGTGCTGATGAGTTTGCGACCGGGGGAGGAAATTGGGATGGAGGTGCATCCGGACAATGATCAATTTTTTCGGTTTGAACAGGGTGAAGGAAAGGTAATTATTGATGGCCATGAGTATCAGGTGAGTGATGGCGTGGCAATTATTGTTCCCGCCGGAGCGGAACACAACGTGATCAATAGTTCGGCCTCGGAGGATTTAAAATTGTATACGATCTATTCGCCGGCTCATCATCAGGACGCAGTGGTACGAGCGACCAAGGCGGAGGCGGGAGAGAGTAGTCCGGATTTTGATGGACAGACGACGGAATGATTTCTTGATGCAATATAATTCTATTGATGGCTGGCGTGTAAAATATATTTAATCTAGAGAAAATATATTGTAGTGAAGTAAGTTATATTGATTTGACGTGGCCGGAAAGATTTTGTTATAATTATGGTAACCTGTATCATAGGTTATGGTTATAGTAATTGGTATATTTTATGAATGACAATAAAATGAAAAGTCTCGGAAATTTTAAGAAAGCGGTCGGGCAGCTAAACAAGATAATTGATATGATCGAAAAAGATCAGTATTGCATTGATGTTATGCAGCAAAATCTGGCGGTAATTGGTTTGTTGCGGTCGGCTCATACTTTACTATTGGAAGGGCATTTGAATAGTTGTTTTGCTTCAGGCATTGAGGCCAAAAATTCCCGCCGCAAGGAAGAGATAATCGCGGAAGTATTGAAAGTAGTTAAAATGTTTAACAAGTAAGTAACATGATAAAATTATTTCCCAAAATATTTTCCATGGTGATGCTGACGGCGATTAGCTGGCAGCTGGGTGGTTGGTGTCTGGGAGTAGCTCGCGCCGAAATGAACGGTATACCAACAATTGATATTCAGGCGGTAGTGGCGGTACATGAACATGGAAAACCGATGACAGAGGTGGTTTGGTCAGATGGAGGAATTTCTCAACCAATGCCAATCTGTTGTATCAACAATAATCATCAACCGGACGCGGTGACTGATTTTTCCAGAAATTTATCAGAAAGAAAGGCAGATATTTTACACAATGTTGATTCAAATAGTCAGGATTGTTTGATTGGCCAGGACCCATTAATCAATAGCCCGCCCGATCTATTGGCGTCAACGCCAATTATTGATCGCAAAATGATGAGTAAGCGGGAATAGATAGATTCTAGTTAAGCCTATTAACAGGTATTTTATTTATTAACTAGAATTTTTTGTTATGCAAAATTATAAAAAAATTAAGGTACCGATCAAGGGGATGCACTGTACTTCCTGCGAGCTCTTGATTGAGGAAGAGTTGAAAAAAATTCCTGAAGTGGAGAGAGCCAATGTTGATCATCGCGGTGGTGAAGCAATCATATACTATGGCGAACAGCGGCCAAGTCCCGATGAAGTCAATGAAGCCATTCGGGCAGCCGGTTATGAGACCGGTCCGGATGAATCCAAATCGTGGTTTAGCCTGGACAAAGATGTTTACAAAGACTTGGGGATGGCGGTGTTGTGGCTGGTAGCAATCTATGTGCTTCTAAATACTTTGGGAGTGGTGAATTTTAATATCAGTACTCCGGATAGTCCGTCTGAACTGGGAGTAGTGCTTCTGATTGGTTTGACGGCCGGTTTTTCCACCTGTCTGGCGTTGGTGGGCAGTGTGGTGTTGGGACTTTCCGCCCGACACGCCGAGGCGCATCCGGAAGCCGGAATCTGGCAGAAGTTTCGTCCACATTTGTTTTTTAACGTGGGTCGGATAATTTCGTATGTGGTTTTGGGTGGGGTACTGGGCGCGGCCGGTTCGGTGTTTCAGTTGAGTCCGGTCACTCAAGGAATATTGATGATACTAGTGGGAATGGTGATGCTGATTACCGGTCTGAAGTTGACGGGGATATTTCCGGTGCTGGAAAAATGGAATTTGACTATGCCCAAACAAATCAGCCAGTGGCTGGGGTTTGGGAATAGACATAACCAGGAATACAGCCATGCTAATTCATTTTGGTTGGGCGTGCTGACCTTTTTTCTCCCCTGTGGTTTTACTCAGGCGATGCAACTTTTGGCCATTAGTTCCGGCAGTTTTGTGGCGGGGGCGCTGGTGATGGGCTTGTTCGCTTTGGGTACTACCGTTGGATTATTGTTGGTGGGTGGGGTAACATCGTTGGTCAAAGGAATTTTTGCCCGCCGCTTTTTCAAATTTGCCGGTCTGGTAGTGGTTATTTTGTCTTTATTCAATATGGCCAACGGGTTAAATCTGACGGGCTGGAAAATTGCCATGGGTCAATCGGCTGGATCAGTAGTGGTTGATGATCCTAATGTCGAGATAGTTGATGGTGTGCAGGTAGTGACAATGGAAGAAAATTACAGTGGGTATTCACCCAGTAAATTTACTATCCAAGCAGGCTTACCGGTGAAGTGGGTAATTAATGCCAAAGCCGCTAATTCCTGCGCGTCCAGTCTGGTGCTGCCGGAGTTAAAAATTCAGCGGACTTTGCGTTCGGGGGAAAATATAATCGAATTTACTCCCGAAAAGACTGGGCGATTGGCCTTTTCCTGTGCCATGGGCATGTACACCGGTTATTTTGAGGTAGTCGATCAGAACGGATCAAAAGACAGTAATTCAGTTTCCGGATCAGTTGAATCCAGTTCACTGCCGGCTGGTAGTTGTGGGGTTAGTGCTGGCGGGACAAGTGGTGGATGCGGTGGTTCTACTGGGACATCCGGTGGTTGTGGGGGCGGGTGTGGCGGCAGCAGTTCTTTTTCATCCGGTGATGTAGTTGAGGGTCCGACACAGAGCGATACCACCGTTAATGGAGATAATTCTTTAGCCAATGATAATGGTGTTGATAAATCAGAAGTCCAAGTGATAAAAACCATCTATACCAAGCAAAAAGATATTGTTCCCAATTCCTTTACCGTGAAAAATAATCAGCCGGTGCGGCTGGAAATAGATGTACAGGAAAGCGGTGGTGGATGCATGGGCAGTATCATGATTCCCGGATTGTACAATTTGGCCGAATATCTGACCAAGGACAAAGATATTGTGATGGAATTTACCCCGACCAAAACGGGTAAATATCAAATAACTTGTGGCATGGGTGTGCTACGAGGGACGATTCAGGTAAGTTAGGTAGACTTTTAAACCGCTGTCATTTAATTGCGCGAATCAGCGGTTTAAAAATAAAAATAAATGTACCACAACCTGAGGTATGGGTAACAATAATTATTTTATTTTATTTAATATTAAAGATAAGTATGGAAACAATCAAAGCTAAAATTTCGGGTCTGACTTGCGTCGCTTGTGCCAAACTATGTCAACTAAAAATCGGCAAGATAGGTGGGGTCCAGGCAGTAAAGGTCGATCAAAACACGGGTGACACCACCATTATTGCCAATCGAATAATTGACCAATCAGAGATGGCGCAGGTTCTGTCGGACACAGAGTACAAAATAAATTTACCAAAGTAGTATAGTTTAATTAATAACTAATATTGGTCCTATGAAAAAAATTCTTAAGTTAAAAATTAGCGGTATGCATTGTGAGTCGTGTGAAAAGCTGATTAAAAGCGAGTTGGAGGAACTGGCCGGGATTAGCCAGATCAATATCGTGGCTAAAGCTGGGACGGGGGAGATTGAATATGATGATCAGTTAGTCAAACCAAAGGAAATTGTTGATGGCATTGGCCGGGCTGGTTATCAGAGCGAGGTGATTGGCGCTGATGCTGACCAACCAGAGACAACTGATCTGGAGGTGGTGACCAAAAAACTGGCCGCCGGCAAGCCATTAAAAATCAGACTGGAATCGAAAGTGGAGGCCGAAGGTCATATTATGGCCGGAGCGGATGGGCAACCGATGTTTGATGGTAAAGTCAAAACTAACAACATGGCTGAGGTGCATCTTCCCAAAGGGGTGAAACAATTCAAAGTAACGGACGATCTGCTGCAGGCGATCAATTTATTCAAGGTTTTTGGTTCGACTGGTGGCCAAAAATCTATGTCGAGTGAAGTGCCAATGTCAGTTCATCAACGTGACATAGTAACATCTCAAGCAACAGTCGGTAGCGAAAAAGATAAGCGTCTTTCCTTGTCACTTTCCGGTATGCATTGTGCTTCCTGTGCCGGTATTAT